>ENA-ORDP01000044-ORDP01000044.1-marine-sediment-metagenome-genome-assembly--contig:-NODE-44-length-69253-cov-9.442094_pt1 | contig 69253 bp, 58 predicted proteins | sample MGYA00248627_ERZ508539 | MGnify/ENA primary metagenome ERZ508539 (study PRJEB26208, sample SAMN05571518) | marine sediment metagenome | biome: deep sea; feature: Hydrothermal vent; material...
TACGCCGGCCGCCGCGGATGACACGGAGTGCGACAGGTGCCACTTTCCTGGGTAGAGGCATGAGCGCGCTTCACAGCGCTCTTCGAGCGGTTGGCGATCGACGTGCTCAAGGAAATTGACGTGCGCGGCACAGCATATCATGGAGCGGGCAGTGGAACGGGGACAACTGGCCAAGGAGCAGCGGGTCAGCTCGTGCTTGGGCGTGGACGAGCAGGCGACCGTTATATTATAGCAGCAGCATCCTGCAATCAGTGCCCCAGCGCGCCGCTGAGCAGGAGCGCGGCCTGCAACAGCCCCAGCAGCAAACCCAAGAGCGCTCCGAACCAGGTGATCGCCTTGAGCTGTTGGCCGGTCACGGCGAAGACCAGCTTCTCCATCTCGCGCACCGAAAAGGAGCCGATCTGCTCTGTGACCAGTTTTTCAATGTTGATCGTGGCGACCATCCGGGGGGTTTCCCGTTTGATCGTGTTCAGGGTTTGCTCGGCGGCCCAGGCGCAGGTCTGACGCAGATAGCGCTCCGGTAGGTGGTCCGCCGGCCGACCGATCGGCCGGTCGAGCAGCATCTCCAGGCGTCCGGCGATGAAGCGCACCAGGGCTCGGCGGGTCTGGGGCGCTTGCAGGAGACGCAACAGATAATCGGCGATCTGCTCCGAGGACTCCGCTTGCTTCAAGCCCGGCAGAATGGTTAGCAATGGGCGCCGGCGATAATCGCTCAACTTGGACCGCACCATCTCGACCAGCCGCTCTTGCAGCCGCGGGCTGCGCGCGGCGCCGATCACCGCGCTGCCCACCTGCTCCTTGAGCTGAGCCAGCGTCTCCGGAGCCAGTTGCAAGTCGGCGGGCCGCTTGCTCAAAAAAGTCTCGATCGCCTCACAGAGCGCCCGATGGATGCGCGCTTGCATCTCCTCTTGGCCCAAGAGCTGCCGCAGACGCGGCGCGGCCTCCTCCATTGCCCGGTCTACCTTGAGCTTGATCTCCTCGGCGCTGATGACGAAGGTCTCCATCAGACCAAACTTCAATTGACCCCAGAGCGAGTCCTGCTTGAAGGTCTGGGTGAGCAGCCGGTCTATCAGCTCATAGACCTGGATTTTGATGCGTTCTTTGATCTTATCATCCTCGAGCACCTCGGCCAGCTTTTCCAGCAGCAGGGGCAATGAGTCGTGCAGCTTAGCGTAAGCCGCCTCGCGCAGGGCGGGAGAGACGTGCTCACCCAAGGGGCGCTCACTCTCGAAGATACGCTTGATCTGGTCCCCGAGATAGTCACGCACGGTCTGCTCGAAGCCCTGGCCCTCGGTAAGGCGGGCCAGCATATCCCCCAGCCGGTCGGGTAGTTGGGTCAGCCAGCGGCCCGGCAAGAGCTTTTCCAGGGGCGCTTGCAGGGTTTTTTGCACTTGAGCCCGGATCTCATCCCGGATGAACTTCTCCGTCTGGGGGTCGCTCAACAGCCGGGCCAGCCAGCCCTCGATGCGCTCTTCCAGGCTGGCCAAGAAATCATCCCAGTCGGGGCGCAGCCGCGCCGGGATCAGCGAGCTCAGGCTGCCCAAGGGGCGGTTCCAGAGCTGTTGGGCATGCTCCTCGATGATCTCAGTGATCTTCGCCCGCACCTCAGGGGTGGCCAGGCGCGCGCCGACCGTCTCTTCGGTGACCAGGTGCTCGGCGACGGCGGCACCCATCCGCTGGGCCATCTCCAGCCGCTGGCTGGGGATGAGACCGGGGGTAAAGGGGATTCTCATCCCAAAGATACGCTTCTCAGTGAAGGGCCGAAAGAGCATCCAGATGGCCACCCAGTTGGTGGAGTAGCCGATCAGGGCGGCCACCGCCGGGATCAGGATGAGATAGAATAGCTGGATATCCATATTGGTACTTGTACCATGTGGGAGGCAGCTTTGCCAAAGCCATACAGCCGGCGGCGTCCAAGCCCAATACCGAGCTGTGGGGGGATTAACTTGCCTTCTATGGACTTTCTACCGTACAGTGGGCTAAATTAACAGTAGCTTATCAACGTCTCAAGGAGGCGCTATTGTGCATCATGGGTCTTGGTTGTTCAGGCGCTTGGTCGCTCTGATCGCGCTCAGCTCGCTGATCTGGCTGGTGGCCTCCGCCGGTCGGCCAGGTGCATATACACTGGCCACGGCCGATGGTTTGTCGCTGTCGTTTTCTGCCGACGGGCTCATCACCAGTTTGCAAATTGACGGTGATGAACTGGTCTCTACCTCCGGTCCGGCCCTGTTGGTGCGGGATCTGAGCCAGGCCGGCAGCGTCAGCTCGCCCAACCTGTTGACCAACCCCGGTTTCGAAAATGACCTGAATGGCTGGTCAAAAATCCTCAATAAAGGCCTTGATGTGCAGGTCGTCACTTCCGTGGCACACAGCGGTCGGGCGGCGTTGCAGTTTAGCAACAGCGCCGCGAAAATGGCCTTTGCCGCCTACAGCAGTGCTTCGGTGAGCGTCACCCCAGGCCAGCGCTACCGCGTCTTTGGCTGGTTCCGCAGCAGCACCGGATACGTGAGCAGTCCTAGCGGTACGTCCGTTTTCTTGCAGAGCGAACTTTGGCAATCACCACAGCGCACCAACGGGCTGTATCTGCAATGGCTCGACGGGGCGCAACTGCCCTTGGCAGACCCGCAACTGGCCGTGGCCTTGCACGGCGAGGTCGCCCACTGGCGTCTGATCCGACGGGAGCTGCGCGCACCGGCCCAGGCGCGGTTTGCCCGCGTGATGGTGGCCGCAAAGCTGGGCACCCAATCTCTGTGGGTAGACGACCTGTATCTGGTGGCCAGTCCCGAAGAAGAAATAGCCGTGCAGGGAACGCTAAGTCCCTGTCTCGATGCTGCCGATTGCCTGACCCAAAGCGCCGTTCTTTCCAATGGCCTGCAACTGCACATTCGCTACAGCGCCCAGGCCGATCATCTGACCGTTGTCGGACAAGTCACAGACACATCCGGGCAAGACCGCGCTCTGGATATCCGTTGGGGCCTTCCCCTCTCGGCGGATCGGGGAGGAAGCTGGTGGGACGATGTCCACATCGTTCGTCCCCTCAGCGCATCCGGTATTTATGCTAACGATGTTAGTGCCAGCTACGACGGCTGGCTGCCGATATCGCTCTACCCTTACGCTGGCATCACTCAGGCAAACAAGGGGCTGGCCCTGGGACTGCCCTCGGATCGTCCTCAACTGGCCCTGCTCAGCTACGATGGCGCCACAGGCCGCTATGGCGCGACGTTCCATCTGGGAATCTCGCCGCAAGCTGGCAAGGTTGGCCCGCGGGCAGCCTTTGCTTTGGTCCTCTATCGCTTCGATCCGGCGTGGGGCTTTCGGGATGTCATCGCCCGTCACCATGCTCTGTACCCCAAGGCTTATAGCACACCCCGCGCTCTTTATGGCTTCAGCGGCAGGTCCCAAGGCGCGTACTATACCCCCAAAGGGGCCCAAGAAGTGCTGGCCGAAGATCAAACAAACACTTATTCCGCCCAATACACCGACCCTCGGTTGCAACTAAGAATTGCTGCTAATGATGCACCTCGTCCCACACTTGATCAGGCCTTAGCCGTCGTTACGACTCAGCTTGCCAGCCCCAATGCCAGCGTCGCGGATTTCGCTCGGGCGATCAGTCACAGCGCCGTTGTGGGAGCCAATGGCGACTACTCGCTCAAGGGAATTGGCGTATTCGCCTGGGACCCTGGGCACTGGGAAGCGCTCTGGACAGCCAATCTAGATCCTGATCTGCAAGATGGCCTGGCCTCTTTTTTGCTCAACCGACGCATCGAGCCGGCGTTCCAAGCGGCCAAAAAAATCGACGCCCATCTGGACGGCGTGCAGATTGACAACTTTATGAGCGAGCCTGCTTTTGATCTGCGTCTCGAGGCCCTGGCCGCTGCCGATTGGCCACTTACTTACGAGCCGAACTCTTACCGACCCGCCGTGCACACCGGCTTTGCCCTGCGCGAATATCTACAATTCTTGCGCAGCTATTTGGACGATAACTGGGGCACGGATCGGGGCATCACAGTCAATTTTTGGGGACTGGGACACCCCAACTATCTGAGTCAGTACCTGGACGCCTTCGGCAGCGAAGGTGGTCTAAAAGACAATGGACAAGGTCCCAACTTCAATCCAGCAATTCTGGACTACCGCCGTGCCATCGCCTACGACCGGCCCTACCTATTTGCCAACCAGACGCGGGGGCTGTCTGCCGCTGAAGCCCGCAGTGCCAGCCAGTTGGCCTTGCTCTACGGCGTGCTTGCCGGACATGGTCCTAACGGCGCCGCTTGGGAGCCGGGCGCAGCACAGATTGTTGACGATACGGCTGAATTGGTGAGGCGTTATTGGGCCAGCGGCTGGCGGCCGCTCACCTACGCGCGCGCCGATCAGCCGGAAATCTGGATCGAGCGCTTCGGCGGCGTGGGAGGCACTCAAACAGGACCCGCCCAGGCCGAGCTGTACTTCACTGTGCACAATCGCTCTGACATCGCGCGCACGGCCACGATCAGCATCGAGACGCTCCCCTTGGCACTTGGCGATCCGTCTTCGAGGACAATTAGCGATCTGGTGAGCGATAGGCAGGTCCCTTTCGATACTAAAGCGGGTCAGATCGTGATCCGCTTGCAGTTGGATCCTGGGCAAACGAGGGTATTGCACCTGATCAGGGCCCCTGCGGGCAGCTCTTCAGGTGGAATGCCGGCGCCGCTGTCGCTCCCTTAGCAAGCTGGCCCGTTCCTCCCTACTTCAACCCCTTAAGCTGTGATCTATGACGGCAGGCCGCGCCCTTACTCCCCTCTCCGTTGGCCGCAGAGGCCTCATTGGTGTTCTCGATGTGGGCTACCGCTGCGCGAGGAGCTATCTTCCAGAACAACCCCCGATAATCAGGCCAATTTTTCAGAATCTGCCCGGCATGCTGGCTATGAGTCTCTGCGGCAAAGCGGCCGATATGCTGTCGTAACTCCGCCAGCTCAGCAGGGGAGGGCCGCAGCAGTTGCACCAGTTGCGGATTATAGCGCTGGGGGAAATGGCCCGTTTCATCGAGTACATAGGCGCTCCCTCCGGTCATCCCCGCCCCGAAGTTCCGACCGGTCTCGCCCAGCACGATGACCGTCCCACCAGTCATGTACTCGCAGCCGTGGTCCCCCACGCCCTCCACAATGGCCAGTGCCCCGCTGTTGCGCACTCCAAGGCACTCCAGCGCCCGTTGGAGAATCTCATGGCTGGGCGAACCGCTCAGTTGGGCGATGAAGCCGATTCCACAGCCGTTATGCTCTAATCGTGGATCATAAAGCAAGTTATTATCTTGGGTATTATACCCATACTCTTGCTCAGACATGATGGACCTCCTGATTATGAAATTAAAATTGGCTTATGCTGGTGCTGCAGCTTAGGGTGCGGGAGTCCTAGGGCGAGCTAGGCTCCTTTGCCCTCTTCGGTGGAGGTGCGTCGCGTGAGCTGCCCTCGCAGGAGCAGGATAATCGGGCAGGTTGAAATGGCAGCTGCGCTGGGACAGGCTGAGGACAACTCAAGCGAGCTATCTGAGGACACGACCAGTTTACGGCTGTGCATGACCCGACCTCCTTCTGCAGAACTAAGACAGTCTAACACAAATCAGACTGCTTGTCAAGCACAGCGGCACGAATTCTGACGTTCGTTGCGTCTTAATCATCGATGGCCGGATATTGTGCGCGAATGTAGCCGACTATCGCACGAGAGTGACCGCCGCCTGATCCTGTTCAGCGGTGCGGATGCGGTAGATTCTTTCCACTGGCAGGACGAAAACCTTGCCATCGCCTATCCGTACAGATATCTGGAGACAAACCTGTGCTTGTCCGAGTCGCCGGGCCGGGCTATAATCACATTTAGGGAAGTCATCTAGCATCATGATCAAATACCTCTTCGTCACCGGCGGTGTGCTTTCTGGTTTGGGCAAGGGGATAACCTCGGCCTCCATCGGCCTGTTGCTCCAATCGCGCGGGATCAAGATCACGGCCATCAAGATAGATCCCTACCTCAATTGCGATGCGGGTACCATGAACCCCTACCAACATGGCGAGGTCTTCGTGCTGGCCGACGGCGGCGAGGTGGACATGGACCTGGGCAGCTACGAGCGCTTTCTCAATATAGACCTGACCAGCGAGCATAATATCACCACCGGTAAGGTCTACCAGCGGGTGATCGAGAAGGAGCGCCAAGGGCGCTATCTGGGCCAGACGGTGCAGATCATTCCCCATGCTACCGATGAGATCCAGTCCATGATCAAGCGCGTAGGCGAGGCGAGCGGTGCCGAGGTGGTGATCATCGAGCTGGGCGGCACTGTGGGCGACATCGAGTCGATGCCCTTCCTGGAGGCGGCGCGTCAGATGCGCCAAGAGCTGGGCCCCGAAGCCTGCGTCTTCGTGCATACGACTCTGGTGCCGGTGGTCCAGGTCGTCGGCGAACAGAAGACCAAGCCGACCCAGCATTCGGTGCGGGAGCTGCGCGCCATCGGCATCCAGCCCGACGTGATCGTCGGGCGCAGCCATCAGCCGCTCCAAGAAGCTACCCGGCGTAAGATCGCCCTCTTCTGCGACGTACCCCCGGAGGCGGTCATCTCCGCCCCGGACGCGGAGTTGATCTATCAGGTGCCCTCGATCTTTCAGGAACAAGGGCTGACCGACTATCTGCTCCAGCGCTTGCAACTGCACCCTGGCTCGCGAGACCTGACCGAATGGAAAGCCTATCTGACCGCCGCGCTCCATCCCTCCCGCCAACTGCAAGTGGCGCTGGTGGGCAAATATACCGCACTGAACGACAGCTATGTCAGTTATGCTGAAGCGCTGGCCCATGCCGGCGCCGCTTTGGGCCTCCGAGCCGAGATCCGCTGGATCGAGGCCGAGGATTTCAGTGAAGACGATCTCTCAGGGGTGCAGGGGCTGATCGTCCCGGTGGGCTTTGGCCGCCGCGGCTCGGAGGGGATGATCCGGGCCATTCATTATGCCCGCACGCACGCTCTGCCCTTCCTGGGCATCTGTTATGGTTTTCAGTTGGCGGTCATCGAGTTCGCCCGCTACCAGTTGGGGATGAAAGGGGCGAACAGCACCGAATTCGAGGCCGAGGCCTCCCCGCCGGTGATAGACCTGATGCCGGAGCAGGCCGGCCTCTCCCGCTTGGGGGCCACTATGCGCCTGGGCGCTCAGCCGGTGCGCATTGCGCGCGGCACGGAGGCCTATCGGCTCTACGGCCAGACGGAGATCGAGGAGCGCCATCGCCACCGCTACGAAGTCAACCCCAAATATATCAAGCAACTTGAGGCCGGTGGCCTGCACTTCTCCGGCAAATCGCTCGATGGGCGCCGGATGGAAATCGCCGAAATACCTGATCATCCCTTCTTCATCGCCTCACAGTTCCACCCGGAGTTCCTCTCCCGGCCCACGCACCCTCGCCCGCTCTTTCTGGGATTCTTGCGCGCATGTCTTGGCTGCGACGCCGCCGCCTGATCATCGCTCTGCTGCTCCTGTTGTCGGGGCTGGCCTGGTTGGCCTCTCGGGGGCTGTCAGGCGGCCAGAGCGCGATAGCGAACGCCGCTTCCCCAAACTCCAGTTTGGCCGCCAGCGTGGAGCTGAGCGACAGCCGCTTGAGCCATTATGACCAGCAAGGACGGCTGCTCTGGACCTTGGAGGCGCCACTGATGCGCTATCACCGGGAGACCGAAGAGAGCGTGGCTCAAGACGTCTTGGTGCAGTTCTTCAGCGCAGGGCGTCCCACGCTGCAGGTGCGCGCGGGCCGACTGGTGTTTTTTAATCGCTCTGGCGATCTGCTGCTCTCCGGCCGACTGGTCGCCGCAGACCCGGTGCAAGGCCTGCGCTTTCAGACCGAGGCCGCCCGCTGGAGCGATCATGAGCAGGTACTGCGCGGCTCAGGGCCCCTGGAGCTGGAGCGCCAGAACTTAAAACTGACCGGTCAGGGTTTCAGCTACTGGCCGAGACAGGACCGGCTGGTCGTGCAGAGCGCCGCGCTGCGCTTCTGGCCCGGGGGACGATGAAGCTCTCCGGCCAGCACCTGGCCAAGCGTTACGGCCGAGCCCCCTTGGTGGTTGATGACATCTCGCTCGCGGTCGACAGCGGTCAGATAGTAGGCTTGCTTGGCCCCAATGGCGCGGGCAAGACGACCGTCTTTCATCTGATCATGGGCCTGATCGCCCCGGAGACCGGTGAGGTCCGGCTGGACGGGCGGGAGATCACCCGTCTGCCCTTCTATCGTCGCGCCCGGCTAGGGCTGGGCTATCTGGCGCAAGAGCCCTCGGTCTTCCGCCACCTGACCGTGCGGCAGAACCTGCTGGCCATCCTGGAGAATATGCCCCTCTCGTCTGCCCAGCGGCGCACGCGGGCGGACCAATTATTGGACAAGCTGGAGATCGGTGCCTTGGCAACCCGCCAGGCCGACCGGCTCTCTTCCGGCGAGCGTCGGAGGGTGGAGATCGCCCGCGCGCTGGCCCGTGAGCCCGGGTTTCTCCTGCTAGATGAGCCTTTCTCCGGCGTGGATCCCCTCTCGGTCGAAGCGGTGCAACAGATCGTGCGCCAGCTCAGCCAGGAGGGCATCGGCATCCTGCTCACCGACCACAACGTGCGGGAGGCGCTGCGGGTGACCGACTATGCCTATCTGATTTACAGTGGCAAGATCGTCTCTGAGGGTAGGCCAGACGAGATTGCCGCTGATCCCTTGGCGCGCCGGCTCTATCTGGGCGAGCGCTTTGAGCTTTAACCGGCCGGCTCCACCCGCGCGGCGCAGGCCTTGAACTCCGGAATGCCACTGGCCGGATCGAGCGCGTCGTTGGTGAGAATATTGGTGAGCGATTCGGAATAGTGCATCGGCATCCAGATCACCCCGGGCAGGATCGGGAAAACTCTCGCTTTGACCAGCAGCTCGCCCCGCCGGGTGCTGACTTTGACCGGCTGCTCGTCTTGGATGCCCAGGCGCTCGGCATCTTCAGCGCTGATCTGGACATAGTTCTCCGGCTCGGCCAGGCCCGATTTGGTGCGCCGGCTCATCGTGCCCGAGTTGTACTGCATAAACGAACGGCCCGAAGTGAGCAACAGGGGATATTTAGCATCGGTCTCCTCGGCCGGCGGCCGATAGTCCACCGCGCTGAGCAGCCCCTTACCGCGCGTGAATTTTCCCACGTGCAGCGTGGGCGTGCCGGGATGATCTTCGCTGGGGCACGGCCATTGCAACCCATCATTCTCTTCTATGCGCCTATAAGTAATACCATGATAAATCGGAATCAGTTGACGCATCTCTTCCCAGACGGCTTCGGCGTTCTCGTAGTGCATGGGCGAGCCCATCCGCTCGCTGAGCTCGCAGAGTATCGTCATATCGCTCTTGGAGTTGCCCAGGGGCTCGATGGCCTTACGCACCAGTTGCACCCGCCGCTCGGAGTTGACGAAGGTGCCCTCCTTCTCGGCATAGCTGGCCGCAGGCAAAATCACATCAGCATATTCGGCCGTTCGGTTCATGAATAGATCCTGTACGATGAGCAGATCCAGCTTCGCCAGCGCCCGATGCACCCTGCGCACGTTCCCCTCGCTGAGTGCAAGGTCCTCACCAATGGCGTAGACGCCGTGCAGCTGGCCGGCCTCGATCTGATCCCACATGCGCGTGGAGAAGAAATACTTGCCCGCTTGTGGGATGGGCATGGTAATGCCCCAAGCCTGTTCAAAGCGCCGAATAGCTTCGCTATCGCTCCACTGCTGATAGCCGGGCAAGGTCTCTGGGCGCACCAGGTCGGTGGCCCCTTGCACGTTGTTCTGGCCACGCAGCGCGTTCAGACCGCCGCTGGCCACGCCCATGTTGCCGGTGATCATAGCTAGATTAGCCAATGCTTTGACGTTCTGCGTGCCGCTGCGGTGCTCAGTGACCCCGATGCCGTAGGCGATCGAGGCCGGCTTGGCCCGGGCGTAGATCTCGGCGGCCCGTCTGATCAGATCGGCGGGCACGCCGCTGATCTTCTCGGCGAGCTCCGGGGTGTAGCGCTCCAGCCCTTGCCGGAAGGCCGCAAAGTTCTCGCAGCGCTCGGCGATATATCTCTTATCCTGCCAATCGCTGTCAATAATGTGCCGGCAGATGGCATTGAAGAGCGCCACCTCCGAGCCCGGCCTCAGCTTGAGGTGCAGCACCTGGGCGCCGGCCCGTTCTCCCTCGCTGACCACCCGGGTGCGGCGCGGGTCAATCACGATCAGCGGGATGCCCTTACGTAGCCCGGGCAGTATCCAGCGGCTCCAAATAATCGGATGGCTGCCAGCGGTGTTGGAGCCGACGATCATCAGCGCCTGCGGCCCCGGATCGAGGAACTCCTTGATGGCATTGCTCATCGCCCCGGCCCCGAAGACTTCGGAGAGCGCGGCGACGGTGGACGAATGGCAGACGCGCTGGCATTGGTCGAGATTATTGGTGCCCAGCACCGCGCGGGCGAACTTCTGGGCCAGATAGTTCTCCTCTTGGGTAGAGCGGCTGCTGCTGATCAGGGCCACTGCATCTTGGCCATACTGTTTTTGGATGCGCCGCAGTCCGGCGACGATGAAATCATAGGCTTCGTCCCAAGGTACCGGCACAAATTGGCCATTCTTCTTGATCAGGGGGTCGGTCAGACGATCGGGATGATTGACAAACTGGTGGGCGGTGGCCCCTTTAGGACAGAGAGTGCCCTGGCTCACCGGATGCTGCTCGTCAGGCTTGACGCCCGTGACGGTATCGCCTGCGGTAACGAGATAGAGACCACAGCCAACGCCGCAGTAAGGACAGATGGTTCGCACCTCGGCCATAGCTTAACCCTCCTTTGCCGGAGTAGCTTAGCGATAACGCCACAGGGCATAGGCGATATAGCTGAGCGCCCCCAAGGTGATAACTAGCGCCAGATAACCGCCGGCTGAGCCGGGAGGATTGAAGATCCACATGAGCGTCAGACTATTTTTTCTTGTCTTTCTTGACCACGGTCAGCACTTCCATCCCGTTGTAGTAGCCACACTTGCCGCAGACCCGATGGGGCAATTTGGCCTCGTGACAGTGGGGACATTCGGTTACCGTCACCTGCGGCAGCTTCCAGTGGGCACGATGTAGACGCTTTTGCGAATGCGAACGCCGATATTTTGGCTCAGCCATTTTTTAATTCCCCTCCAAGAGAGACTGGGCCGCTTGCCAGCCGCTTAGCTTATTGTAGCTTGACCCTTGCGCCTTTGCAACTCAGCGCTATCGAGCAGCAGCGTGACCGGACCATCGTTGAGCAGCGATACCTGCATCGTCTGGCCGAAAGCGCCCGTCTGCACCGGTGCCCCCGCGGCGCGCAGCGCCCGGACAAAATGCTCGAAGAGCGGCCGAGCCAGCTCGGCAGCGGCTGCGCCTGTGAAGTTGGGCCGCCTCCCCCGGCGACAGTTCCCATAGAGCGTAAACTGGGAGACGGCCAGAATCTCACCCCCGCTCCCCAGCAGCGAGCGATTCAGCTTGCCCGCTTCATCGGCAAAAATTCGCAAATTAACGCACTTATCGGCCAGCAACTCCGCCTGAGCTACGTCGTCCTGCCGGCCGATGCCGACCAGGATCAGCAGGCCGGGGCCAATCTGGGCGATGGTCTGCTCCGCGACGCGCACGGTCGCCTGGCGCACCCGTTGAATCACCAGTCGCATACCTTGATGCTAAGCCGCTCCGGCGCCGCGCGCAACTTGCGGTCCGACTGCACAGGCTCTTATAATGCCTCAGCCCAAAAGATCAGGGAGCTGAAGAATATGCCGAAACTCAAGAAGATCGAGGCCGATCTGGGCCAGATATTCATCGCCGACCGAGCCTTGGAGATGATCGTCTATGGGGCGTTGCTCCAGGTAGAGGGGCTCAAGACGCCCGATCGGCTTACTCCCGAAGGGGTCTGGGGGCGTCTCGCCAAAGTCTACAAGGGCAATGGCATTCAGATCCTCAAAGACAACCCGGCCGCCGTAGAGACGGAGACGGAGACGAGTGAGCCGCGCCTGCACGTCAAGTTGGATTTGGTCGCCCAGTATGGGGTCAAGATCCACGAGGCCGCCGCCGAGGCGGTCCGTGAGGTCCGACGGCGGGTGAAAGAGCTGGCCGGCTTGGAGGTAGATGAGGTCAGCATCAAGGTCATCGGCATCGCCCAACCCCCAGAGAACTATGCCCAAGCTAGCTGATCCCCTGGACAAGGCCCACTCACCTCAAGTCTTTTCCCCCCTCGCCCGCCGCTACGACCTGACCAATCGCCTGCTGAGCTGGGGGCAAGATGGCTGCTGGCGGCGGCGCTTGGTGCGCTGGGCCGACCCCCGGCCGGGAGAGCGGCTGCTCGATCTATGCACCGGCACCGCTGAGGTGGCTTTGGCCTTCGCCCACCATCAGCCTCGGCTGAAGATCATCGGCCTAGATCTCTCTGAAGAGATGCTGGCCGTAGGCCGGGCCAAGCTCGCTAAACTCCACCGGCCGGTTCAGATCACCCTCCAAGAGGGCGATGCACTCCAGCCGCCTTTCCCCGCTGCATCGTTCGATCTGGTGACCATCGCCTTTGGGCTGCGCAATCTGCCCGACTATCGGCGGGCGCTGCGTCAGATGCAGCGACTGCTCCGGCCGGGCGGCCGCTTGCTCATCTTGGAGTTCGCCCCGCCGAGCGGCCTGAGTTGGGGAGGGCTCTATCGCCTGTATCTGCGCCACTGGCTCCCGCGGCTGGGGGGCTGGCTCAGCGGAGCGGGCCGAGAGGCCTACGCCTATCTGGAGCGCTCCATCCGCGATTTCCCCCCGCCGGACCGGCTGGCAGACCTGATGAAAGAGGAGGGTTTTGCCCCGGTCCAGTTCCAGCATATGAGCGGCGGGATCGTCGCCCTCTATCGCGGCGAGCGCCCATCCTGAAGCTCAGCTTTCCTCCGACTCTTCCAGCAGGCGAGCGGCATAGCCGAGCAACTTGCGCTGATCGCTCTCGCTGAGCCGGGCTGCCTGGCGACTCAGTCGCTCCAGCAGTTCAGAACTACCCTTTAGCTCGCCGGAGGCACTCAGTTGCTCGTTGTGGCTTTGCAGCGCCTGTTGGGCCAGACGGTGGGCTCGCCAGTTGGCCGAGCGCTCCACATAACGCACCTGCCAGCGGGGCAGGCGGTCCAAGAGCTCTCTGGCGGCGCGGTTCAGCTTGGCCAGATGAGGGCGACGCAGCCGATAGAGTCCATTGATCTGGTTGGCCAACAGCTGGGAATCGGTGAAAAATATCGCCCGCTCCGGCCGATAGGGCAACACAGCACGCGCCGCTTCGATCAGAGCTTGATACTCCGCCACATTGTTGGTGGTGCGCCCGATGGGACGCGAGATCTCTTCCACCACATTGGCCTGTCCATCGGTGAGAACTATGCCCACCGCCGCCTCGCCGGGATTGCCGTGTGAGGCGCCATCAAAGTTGATCAACAGTTTGTCCATAGTATCTATGATATGGTGGGCCCAGCAGGACTCGAACCTGCGACCGACCGCTTATGAGGCGGGAGCTCTAACCACTGAGCTATGGGCCCTGGCACCCAGCTTATATATAGCAAGGACCGCGGTCGGTTGTCAAGGGCAGAAACGGTCCAACAGTCGCAATACCACCCGCTCCAGCAGGCGCCGCGGCCTCATCGGCCAGGGTTCGGCGGCCAGCGCTAGCGAGGGGACCAGGATGGCCCAGAGGCCCAAGCGCTTGGCCCCCCAAATATCGGTGAAGAGCTGATCGCCCACTACCGCTACCTGCCTGGCCGGCAGTCCCATCAGCTCCAGCAGACGCAAGAAGCCGGTCGGACGAGGTTTGCGCGCCCCAAAGATCAGTGGCCGCCCACCGAGGCTCTCCCGCAACCCCTCGCGCCCCCATCCGCTGTGGTTGCTGAGGAAGGCCAGGCTGAACCCTTGGTGCTCCAGTCGGTCCAAGAAACCTGGCAGCCCAGGTGGCGGCCGGGTAAAACCCCAGGGGGCCAGCGTGGAGTCCAGGTCAAAGATGATCCCGCGGATGCCACGCGCCCTCAGTGCCTCCGGTTGGAGCTGAGCGGCCGAATCGAGCTGCTGATCCGGCTGCCAGTGGTCAAACCAACTCACGCTGTTCGCCAGGTGGACCCAGCCTTATCTCGCCGATGGCCAGATGACCGCGTGCCCCCTCCAGCACCTGGCGAGTCTGAGCCAAAAAACCCGGCGGCACCAGCAGCAGACAATATTGCCGCCCCCGGTGGAGACGCCAGTCCCGACGGAGCTGAGCAATGCCATCATAACCGGAGATGATCGCATCCAGCAGATGAATCTCGTCTTCCGGCAACTCCACGTAGAGCTCCAAGGCCCGCTCGGCGGTCCGTGCTGCTAAGGGCAAGCGGTCTCTTTCTCCGGGCCCTGGGCATTGATAAAGGCGTCGATGAAGGCGCTGACCTGCGCTTGATCATACTTATCCAGTTTGTCCAGGCGATCCCAAGCGGTCAGGGCCAGAGCTTTGTTCAGGCCAGGATAGGGTGCGAGCAGCAACTTGCAATATTTACGCTGCCCGCGCAGCCGCTGCACCAGTTGGGTCAACTGACTCAAGCTCTGCTTGGCGATATCGGGGCGATATTGCAACAGCACGCCCCCCTGTGCCAGATTATGCACCTGCAACTCAGGGGCCAGCGGCTGAGCACTGATCCCCCAAGGCGCCAGCTTCGGCGAATGACAACCGGAGGTCGGCGGCGAGGAGTTATAGACAGGCTTGCAGTCGGGCAGCAGCTTTTGACCCAGATCTGCCACCGGTTGACCCGGCTTGCCGTCCGGCGCCAGGGTGGCCGTCTTCTTCTTGCCGGAGAGCTGATCGGCCAACTTGGTGACCAGCTCAGGTTGATAGTCCGGATAGTCTTTTTGCAGTTGGTCCAGTTGCTTCTTGGCCTGTGCTTTATTGCCCTGTTTGGCGTATAAGTCGGCCAGCTGATAGAGGGCCTGTTGGCCATCGGGGCCAAACTTGTTCTTGAAACCGGCCCGCTGCTTGGCTGCATTCAGGATTTTCTCATCGATGGTGATCCGCACATTTGTCGGTGGCTTGAGCTGCAGCGCTGACTGGAAGTTGCTGATCGCTTTGTCCCAATCCAGCCGGCCGGCGTATACCTCCCCTAGCCCGCGATAGGCCTGGATAGAGTTGGGATTCTGCTGCAAGACGGCTTTGTACTGCGCCTCAGCTCCCTGGTAGACATGCTGCTTGAGATAGATGTCGGCCAGGGTCAGCCGCGTATCTTTGTCTTGCGGATCGAGAGTGATGATTCTCTTGGCCACCTCAATGCGAGCCTCGTCGCTATAGCTGCGCTTGAGGGCATCACGGTACTGCTGCAGGGCATCTTTCTTCTTGCCTTGAGCTTGGTAGACCTCCCCCAGACCCACATAGGCCTGGGAAGCATAGGCGTCGCGGTTGATCACCTCTTGAAAAGTCTGCTGTGCCTGATCGGTCTGCTTGCCCGCCAGATAGGCCTGACCCAACTTGATCTGGACGCTCTCCCGCGCTCCGATCTTGAGAGCTTGGTGATACTGACCCTGAGCCGCTTGATAATCGCCCTGCTCCATCTTGAGATCACCCAGGTCGGTGAGCAGCTGCACCTCCAGCGTACTCTCCTTCTCCGAGGAGATAGCCTCTTTGAGCTTGAGCAGGATATCCTGGGCCGATTTGAGCGCATTCTGCCGGTCCGGCTCGGAGGCCGAGTCCAGCTTGGCCCAAGCCAGATAAGTCTCCCCTAATTTGAGCTGCACCTGCTTGGCCTGCTCCGGCTGCTTCTGATCCTGGACCAGTTTGAGCGCGGTGGCATAGTAGCCGATGGCCTGCCGATAATTGAACCGTTTGGCCTGCAGATCGCCCATGAGCAACTGAGCCTCGGTTAGAGTGGGGTCGAGATCAAGCGCCTGCTTCAGCTGGCCCAGGGCCTGGGTCTCCTTGCTTCGCTGCAAGAACCAGCGGGCATAGCGATAGCGCAGTTGAGCATTCTTGGGAGAGGTGGCCAGCGCCGCCTCAAAGGCCGGTCCATCCGCCGAGCCGGCCGAGCGCAAGAAGCTTTCCGCTGCTTGACGGCGATCTAGGGCGATCTGCTGCTCGATCGCCTTGAGTGCCGCGCTCTTTTTATCCGACTGTTTGGCCAGCTTGGCCTGTTTGTCCTGATCGAGCTTGAGCACCTGGGCGTAGAGCCGGCTGAGATAATAGCCCAGATAGGGGTCGGTACTGGGGCTATTCTGTTGGATTCTCTCGTAGGCTTGGATCGCCGGCTCCAGCGCGGCCCGCTTGGCGGTATCACCTTTGGCGCTGGTCGCTCGGGCCTCCAGCGCAAAGGCCCCCAACACCGGAGCGCCGACATAGTCGATCTTGGCCTGGCTCTTGAGCTGCTTGAACCAGTCGGAGAAGCGTTGTTTGGTCTCGTCCTTGATATAGGCCTGGGTGACTTGCTTTTTAACTGTATCGCTCTCGCGTCGTCCGGTCAGCTCGATCAGGTGGAAGCCGAAGGAGCTGCGCACGATCGGGCTGACATCGCCCACTTTCTTCAGGGCAAAGGCCGCTTGGTCAAAGGCCGGATCCATCACCCCGTGGCCGAACCAACCCAGGTCTCCGCCCTTGGCCTTGGTGGCCGGGGCGTCGTCGGATTTCTCCGTGGCCAATTGAGCAAAACCGGCTCCGGCTTGTAGCTGCTTTTGCAGGGCCTCGATCTTGCGGTAGGCCGTCTGGACCTGATCGGCAGGCGCGTCTTTGGCGACTTTGATTAAAATATGACTGGCCCGCACTTCGACCGTCTTGGGGAACACGCCGGCCTTCTGGGCCTGGCTCTGCCAGTGATCAAAGCGCTGATGCTCCAGTTCGTTGATATAATCGGTCTTGACCTGGCTCTTGACCGCAGCAAATTTCTTCTGGCGCCGATCGGTGACCTTGATCAGGCCGAAGCCTCGGGCGGTGCGGATGGGATCGCTGACTTGGCCCACCGGCAGCTTGAAGGCCACCTTGGCGATCTGGGGGTCCATCTTATCCCGGCTCAGATAGCCCAGATCGCCACCGTTATTCTTAGAGAGATCTTGAGAATACTGCTTGGCCAGCTTGGCGAAGTCAGCTCCTTGGTCGAGCTGGGCTTTGATCCGGCCTATCTGCTCTGAGGCCGACTGCACCACGCTCTTAGGGGCGTCAGGCGCGACCTTGATCAGGATATTGCTCAGGTTGACCTCTTCAGGAGCATACTTGTCCTGATGAGCCTTCAGATAAGTTTTTAATTCCTGATCGTCGGGCACCACCGGGGAGATGAGTTTTTTAATATATTGGTCTTGATGTTTCTGCAGATAGTCCAGCAGCTCCTGATCGCTGGGGTGGAGTTGGCCTACGACGGCGGTTTCCAGCTTCTGGGCCAGGAGAAAAGTCTCGTCCTGATGGCGCAGCTTGGCCTTGAAGGCCGCTACGGTGGCCTGCTGCAACCCCAGAGCCTGCTTGATCAGCTCTTGCTGCTGCGAGGTGGCGTCCTTGAGTATCTTGCGGAAGCTGTCCTCGGTCAGCTTCTGGCTGCGCAGGAACTGATCGTAGTCGTTCTGAAAAGCCTTATCCAACTCGACGCGCGAGACGCTCAAACCTCTCTTTTTAGCCTGTTGCCGGATCAGCAAGGCATCTATCAAAGCTATGGGGTTATTCGCGCGACTGGGGGGAAACTGGAAACCGGATATGCCATAAGCGGCCTGATAGCGCAACTGCAATTTTAGATGGGCGCCTTGCGTTCCTTCCAGTTGCTTGCGGAAGTCTTGGCCGAACTGGCGATAAAAACTGACCGCCTGTGAGACCAGGCTGTTATAGGCTGCGTCCAATTCGCCCTTGGTAATCTTGGCCCCCTCCACGGTGATCGCCGTCTGTTGCTCAGGGCTATTCGCGTCGTTCGCGTTGTTTTTATTGTTGAAGGTCAGGCTGGGGGTGAAGAGCAAGATGCCTCCCAACAAAAACGCCACTACGACCACCCAGATCACCAAGTGCCCGTAACGGCCTACTAAAGCTCGCCACATGAGTTCAATTCACCTCGAAATTTCCCTAGAAGATGGACCGCGCCGCCAGCGGCGTGGCCGGTGGCGGCGAAGCTCGCCTCGCCTGGAGGCAATCATAGGCAATAGATAGCTGGCTGTCAACCTAGCGGGCGCTCTCGCTGAACCGGATGCTGCGGATGACCTGCACCTTGATCTCGCCGGGATAATGCAGCTCCTCCTCGATGCAGCGGGCGATGTCATAGGAGAGCTTGGCGGCCAGATCATCGTTGACCTCCTCGGGGCGAACCATCACCCGCACCTCACGGCCCGCCTGGATGGCATAGGCCTCCGAGACGCCGGGGAAGGCCTGACAGATGCTTTCCAGATCCGAGAGCCGTTGGATATAGCTGGTGAAGGTCTCCTGGCGGGCGCCCGGCCGAGCGGCCGAGAGGGCGTCGGCGGCTTGGATCAAGATGTCCAGCACCGCTTGGGGCTCGACCTCCTCATTGTGGGCCAGGATGGCCTGCACCACCTCTTCCGATTCGCCGTAGCGGCGGGCCAGTTCGGTGCTGATCAGCGAGTGCGATCCCTCGACCTGATGGTCCACCGCCTTGCCGATGTCATGGAGCAGCCCGGCGCGGCGCGCCTGCTTGGGATCCAGACCCAGCTCGGAGGCCAGTGCCCCGGCGATAAAACTCACTTCCAGAGAATGACGCAGTTGATTTTGGCCGTAGCTGGTGCGAAAGGCCAACCGGCCTAGCAGCATCACCAGCTCCGGATGGAGCCCTTCCAGGCCGGCCTCCAGGACCGCCCGCTGACCTTCTTCCTTGATGCGTGCCGCCACCTGCTCCTTGGCCTTGTCCACCTGTTTCTTGATCTGAGCCGGATGGATGCGCCCATCCTCGACCAATTTCTCCATGGCCATGCGGGCCACCTCGCGCCGGATGGGATGGAAACAGGAGAGCACCACCGTGTCCGGGGTGTCGTCCACCAACACCTCCACCCCGGTCAGGGCCTCAAATGCCCGAATATTGCGTCCTTCACGTCCGATCACCCGGCCCTTATAATCATCGTTGGGCAGGGGCACCAGGCTGACGGTCGAGATCTCCACCTCATCGGAGGCGTAGCGCTGGATGGCAGTGGCGATGATCTTGCGGGCTTCCCGCTCAGCCTGCGCCTGCGCCTGCTCCTTGAGCAGGCTAATGCGCTTGGCGAAGAAGCGCTGCGCCTCCGCCTCCACCAACTGGAGCAACTGCGCCCGTGCCTCAGCAGAGCTCAGGCCAGCCTGCGCCTCCAGCCGGACCTGCTCGCTGCTGAGCAGCAGTTCGCCTTGGCTGATCAGCGCCTCCACCCGCTGCAGATCCTCGCTGAGCGACTTCTCGGTCTGCTCTAACTGTCCGGCCTTGCTCTCCAGGCGGCTCTCGCGCTTGAGCAAGCGGCTTTCCAGCTCATCCAGCTTGGCTTCCCGTCGGTTGATCCGCTCCTCCAGTCCGGCCCGTTGCAGGGCGATTTGGCGCTCGGCCTGCAAGAGCCTCGCTTGCTGCTCGGCTTCGGCTTTAAGCCTCGCTTCCCGCAGCAGGTCGGCTGCGCGCCCCTTGGCCTGCGCCAACTGTCGATCATAGCGGTATCTCCCTAACTGATAGCCACCTCCCATCAACAACAGCACACCTAAAACCCCTAACACATAATAAAGCGTCATTCAGTTGCCACCCTTTCTCCAGCCCATGCAGGAGGGAATTCTGACCCCTCGATCTCAACAAGTTCATAGTCAGGCTAGCTTGCCTCATTGGATAATGATTATAAGCGCTTATAAGCGCTTCGTCCAGCGGAGTCAATTCCGCTTGGCCAGCAGGGAAAGAACGGCGGGGAGAAAGGTCAAGCTGAAGAGGGTGGTGAAGCCGATCCCTAGCAGAGCCACCTGGCCCAACACCTGCAAGGCGCTCATCTCGGCCAGAGCGAGGCTGCCCAGCCCGATCATGGCCGCCAGGGCGTTGGCCAGGATCGGCACGGCGGTGGAGCTGGTCGCCCCCTCCACGTCGCGCTGCCCCAGGTCCTGATGGCGATGGAGCAGATAGACGCAGTTGTCCACACCCAAGCCCAGCAATAGCGGAGAGATCAGTATGTTGACGAAGTTGAACTGGATGCCCAGCCAGTGCATCGCGGCCAGCATCCAAATATAGCCCAGGATGAGCGGTGCCAAGGCCAGCAGCATCGCCCCGCGCAGCTTGACCCGGCGGAAGTCCAGCCAGATGATCAGCATGATCAGGGCGATGGCCAGTAGGGTGGAGCGCTGGAAGTCGCTCTCCATGTAATCGCGCAGCCGGGCTTGCAACATCGGCGCACCCAGGTAGTCGGGCCAAATGGAGTTGAGTTGGCCGATAAACTGTTTGTAGAGATTGCTATCATATATCCAAGCCGGTTGCACGTGGGCATAGATAATCATCGCCCCCTTAGCAGTGAAGAAATAGCGCTGCAACTGCCGCTGCAACTGGGGATTGTGCAGGCGGCCCTCGACATCTTGCGGGGTGGGGATCGAGCGCAGGATGGCCTGGGCCTCTTGGGCCAAGCGGTCCAACTGGTCGCTCAGCCGGGTGGCTTGCTCGGTGAGGGCCCGGCCGTTGAGCGCATCCAGCCGAGCGATCAGGTCCAGCACCTGGCTCTGCTGCTGGGCCAGCTTGGCGGCCAAACCCTCTTGGCCATTGATAGCCGCCTGATCACGGGCATCGCCCAGGTTCGCCTGCAAGCGCTCCCATTGCCGGCGCAGCTCGCTGCGATGGGCCAGATTATCGCGCAGCCATTTGAACTGGGCCCGCACCGGGGCCAGGGCCGACGCCAGGTCCAGCGACCGCACCTTGGCCAGCTTCCCCTTGATCTCTTCCACCTGACTGGGCAGGGGCATCACGCTGTAATAATTGATCACCTGATCTATCGCCGGCAGGGCTAAAAGCCGCCGGGATATCTGTTGGATCTGGCTGGGATCGTCCTTGACGAAGAAGACGAAAGCGTTTTGGGCATCAAATGAGCTACGCTCGAAGGCCCGATTGATCCGGGCACGCGTCTCCACGGTGGGCAGGTTCTTGGGGATCAGCTTGTCGGAGACGAACTCGAAACCCACCTGCGAGGCGCTAGTTAGCCCCACATAGAGGCTGGACCCCAGCACCAAAATGATCAGCGGCCAGCGCACCCGCAAGATCAGGTGCACCAGTGGGCGCACATTGAGCAGATAACGCGGAGGTCGACGACCGGGCCCCCGGCGCCCGAAGACCACCTGGGTGGCCATGATCAGCGCCGGCAGGACGAAGAGGGTCAGCAAGTTGGCTAACAGGATTCCCAGGCCAAGCAGAAGGCCCATCTGTTGGAGACCGGGCGAGCTGGCCAAGAGCAGGCCAAAGAGCACTGAGGAGGTGGCCAGGGAGGCGATCAGCATCGCGCTGCCCTTTTGCAGCAACGTGTTATGCAACGCCACGGTGAGCTTGTGGCCGGCCTGGCGTTCCTCGAGAAAATGGGTGATGAACTGAATGCCGTAGTCGATCCCCATCCCCAGCATCAAGGGGGGCAGGAAAGTTGTGAGCAGATTTAGGCTGCCCACGGTAAGCCTAACCAGGGCCAGGCTGATCAGCAGGCTCATAAAAATAGGCAAAGAAGCTAAAATAGGATAAAAAAGGCGCCCCAAGATGAGGATGAAGAGCAGGGAGATGCCGACAATAGCAATCAAAGTTGTCTTGTCGGTATCCCGCAGCAGGGCGGCCTGGCTTTCGGCATTGAAGACGTAGGAGCCGGTCAGGCCCACCTGGAAACCCTGTTTCTCTAGAGCGAGTCGGCGCAGCACCTGCCGCACGGTGCGGGTCACCTTGGTGTTATACGCTTCGGAGTCGGTAGAGGGACGGCGGAAATGGACGTTGACCAAGAGCGAGCGCCGGTCGCGCGAGAGCAAGAGATCGGGCGAGCTGGGCGGCTCTAGCTGCTGCAATCCCGCCTGAAACTGGCCGGTCAGCCTGAGCAAGGGGGTTATTCTGGCCTCCCCGCGCGCCAATTCTCCCGGCAGGTGCCCCAGTTGCAGGCCCACCTGCTTATTCAACTTGGCCAGGTCTACCAGGCTCTGGCTGAGCTGTTTGATGACTTGTTGCAGCTTCTTGGGGGCGATCACCGTCAAGCCGCCGGTTTTGATCGCTTGCTCCAGCCCTTGGTTGAGCTGGGCGTAAATCTGGTCCAGACGCTGCCCCTGATTCGCTGGTGGCTCCGCCGGGCTTGAGCCGGCCGGCGCTTTGCTCAATGCCTCTAGGCTTTGCTGCAAGTCACTCAGGTTCTGCTCGGAGAGCGCTTGCAGGTTGAAGGAGAGCGATTGGGGGTTGGGCAAGGCCGGACGATAGCTGGCGGAGGTTACTTCCGGTTGCGCCTGCAAAGCGGCGATCAGCCGCTCGGCTGTGGTGCGCAAGCGGTCCACCCCCTCCGCCCGACTGGAGGGCGTTTGGGTCAGGCTCAAGAGCACCGTGAGCACATCGGCGCCCTGCAAGGCGGCCTGGCGCTCGTTGAACTTCTGAATGAGCTTATCACCTGGAGGGAGCAGGTCTTTGAAGTCACTATCCAGCTTCAGGCCGCGCACATAATAGAGCGAAAGTAATGCCGCCAAGCTGGCGATGACCAAAATCCACCAGCCCCGGCGTCGGGTAAGCTGATAGATCCATTCTAGCAACCGTTGGCGTATCGTTTCCGGTTTCAATAGCTTACCTTGCAATCTCGCTCAAGATTTAGCTGCTGCGCAAGTTGCGCGGGAAAGATTGCCCGCCGGTTGACCGTGGTGTGCTAGCGCGAGCGAGCTTTGGCCCGTTGCGCCTCGGCCAGCTCCTCCGGGCTGGTCACGTCTATCTGGTAGCCGGTGAGCTTGGCGGTCAGGCGCACGTTTTGGCCACCGCGACCGATGGCCAGACTGAGCTGATCGTCGGGGACGATGACCAGCGCCTTGCGCTGCTCCCGGTCGAGCTCCATGCGGGTCACCGCTGCCGGCTCCAAGCTGGAGGCGATCAGTTGCTCCAGCTCGTCGCTCCAGCGGATGATATCCACTTTTTCACCGGAGAGCTCCTTGACCACCTCTTTGACCCGCGAGCCGGCCGCGCCAACGCAGGTGCCCACCGGTTCGATCTCCGGGCTGTTCGCCCGCACAGCCACCTTGGTGCGCACCCCGGCCTCCCGGGCGATGGCTACCACCTCCACCAACTCCCGCTCGACCTCCGGGACCTCCAAGGCCAGCAACTGGCGCACGAAGCTGGGATGAGCCCGCGAGACCAAAATACGCGGATCTCCTTGAGATTTCTCTACTTTATAAAGATAGGTTTTGAGCTGGTCTCCCAGACGATACCGTTCGCCAGGGATGCGCTCCTTTTCGGCCAGGAGCGCCTCGGCCTGGCCCAGGTTGAGCCAGACATCGCCGCCTTCAAAGCGATGCACCGAGCCGTTGATCAACTGGCCCACCCGACGGCGATAGCGCTCATAGACCATCGTGCGCCGCTTGCGGGAGATCTCCTGCCGGATCGCCTCCTCGGCCCGCCGGGTGGCGATGCGCCCGAACTGCGCCAGGTCAATGCGCGTCTCCACCCCATCGGCGACGATGCGGATATCTCCGGAGTGGCGATCGATGCGCACCGCCAACTCCTCTGCGGGGCCATACTGGGCAGTATAAGCGACCTCCAAACCCTTGGCCACCGCGTCATAGAGATCGTCGCGTTCGATCCCCTCATCCTTGGCCATCTCTTCCAGTGCCTCTAGGAATTCAACGTTCATTGGCTCACACCTGAGCTTCATTATACCGATCAGCCTCGGCGCTGCAATCTAGAGCCGGAGCTGTGGCGTCGGGCCGGTCGGCCGGTTATAGTCAGGTGTTATGCCCCAAACCCACGCACCGGCCCTACAGCGGCAGTTGATCGTGCCCCCCGAGGCCGAAGGGCAACGGCTGGATCGCTGGCTAGCCGGCAGTCTGAAGACGATCTCACGCAGCCGGGTGCAGAAACTGATCGCTTCCGGTCTAATCAAGCTGTCTGGAGAACCCACCAAGGCCGGCCGGCTGCTCCAAGGGGGCGAAGAGCTCCAGCTCACCGTTCCCGCCCCAGCTCCTACGCGGCTGATCGCCGAGACGATTCTCTTCGAGATACTGGCCGAAGACGATGATCTGGTCGTGGTGAACAAGCCCTCTGGCCTGGTAGTGCATCCGGGAGCGGGACATGCCCAGGGCACGCTGGTCAACGGCCTGCTCCGGGGACGTGAGCTGGCTCCGGTGAGCGGTGCGCCAGAGCGGCCTGGCATAGTCCACCGGCTTGACCGGGGGACCAGCGGGGTGATGGTGGTGGCCAAGACCGAGCTGGCCTATCGCAGCCTGGTCGCCCAGTTCAAGCGCCACGAAGTCTCTAAACACTATCTGGCCTGGGTCCGCGGCGCTTTCAGCGAGACTGAGGGGCGCATCGAGGCGGCGATCGGCCGCGACCCACGCCAGCGGCAGCGGATGAAGGTGCTGGTGCAGCGCGGCAAGCCGGCGGTCACCGAGTTCAAGGTGCTGCAGCGTAGTCCGGAGCGCACACTGCTCGAGGTGCATCCCCTCAGCGGGCGCACCCATCAGATCCGGGTGCACCTGAGCTCCATTGGCCATCCCATCTTGGGAGATCGCCTCTACGGCGGGGCCGGTGCGGCCGCGCCGCGGCTGATGCTGCACGCCTGGCAGTTGGAGCTGTGGCATCCCCGCTCTGGACGGCGCGTCTGCTGGATCGCTCCGCCCCCGGTGGAGTTCGAGTTAGCTCAGTAGGAGCGGCCCAGCAAACGCCTGCGCAGTTGTAAGGCATAGTCCAGGCCGGCCAGATAAGAGAGAGCGATGCCCAGATAGAGTAGCCCCAAGCCCCAGGAGCTCAGCCTTTGGCCTCCCAGCAGGAGTATCAGGCTCAAGCCCAGCGCCAGCGAGGCACCCTTCCCCAAGGGACGCGCGGCCGGAATCTTGCACCTGTTAGCCCTGAACAGCAGCGCCCCCCAGAGCAAGCCTAACTGTTGAAAGACGAGCAGACCCAAAGCGACCCAGGGCAGCCTGCCCTGCCAAGCCAAGCTGGTCAATAACGAGGTGAAGAGCAGTTTGTCCACCAAGGGGTCAAGCACTTTGCCCAGAGGGGTGATCTCCCGCCGCCAACGGGCCAGGGCACCGTCAGCGAGGTCCCCGGCCAGGATAGCCACCAACAGTCCCAGCGCCATCTCACGCCGGCTTAGCAATAACTCCGCAATCAACCAGGGGATTAGCCCCAGGCGCACCAAGGTGATGGCATTGGCCGGCGTCATTCTCTTAAATATACTGGTCTATCTCCTAATAGGTTAATAATCCCCTGCCCGGTTGCCAGGTCAAAATGGCGCCCCCAGCGCCAGATAGAAGACCGGAGCCGGCTGGCCTAGCCCCTGGGCCACGCCGAGGCCGAGCGAGATACTGTTGAAGTAGCCCAGCGTAACATTGAGCAGTAGCTCGGTCCCGAAGCCGATCTTGACCTGCTTCAGGCTGAGCCGCTCGCCGGCCAGGCCCGCATCTACGAAGAGCCGGCCATGCAGGCCGCTCAAGAAGAGCGAGTAACGGCTGATACCCCGCTCGATATCCATCAAGGGGAAGTCATATTGCAGTCCGGCGACCAATGCCAGCTTGCCCGATAGCACATCGGCCTTGAAGCCGCGCAGGGCGAACCGTCCGTAGGGGCCGCCGATATGAAACCCCTCGCGCTTGACGTCGCTGACATCGCTCCAGGCCCCCACGAACTTGAGCGAGAGGTGCTGGCTGCTGAGCAGCGGCAAGCGCCAGCTCTCCCGCCAGTCGAGCACCAGCGACCTGTGCCACACGCCGGAACCCGCCACCGTCTCCAGTTTGCCGTCCAGTAAGACGGAGAATGCATTGGCATACAGATCATGCTGGGTCAGGCGCTTCAGGCTCCAGGAGGCGGTGAACGTATGCCGGGTCTCTGGTAAGGCGAGAGGTGCCATCGCCGAGTCGGCCTGGCCCAACAGGGACAAGAGGCTAGCCGAGCCGGTCTGCACCTGAGAGATGCGCTGTGAACGCCGATAGCCGATGGTCAGCGTCTGGCTCCCGTCCAGGTGCAGCGAGAGCGGGAAGCTGGCACGCAACGACTGGCTGTTGCCGTGGCGATCGCCGGTCAGGCTCACGGTGAGCTCCGGGAAGAGTTGCAGGTTAATGTAGGTCAGATTATAGATCGGCCGAGCTTGCTGAAAATCATAGCCCAGCAGTGTGGTGTAGGCCTGCTGCACGGTGGCATCTTGGCCCTGGATCAGGACACCCGCCCCGCCAGGCAGGGGCAGCGGCAGCCAGAACTTAGGTGCTAGCGAGAGGGTCGGATCATAGGGCTTAACCGGATATTTGCTCTGGGGATAGCCCGACCAAATCGGTATTTTCTTCATTGGAAGCTGGACCGGCCTCCAGGTCTTTGGGTCATAGGGCATCTTGTAGATGTTGTAGCCCACGCTGCTATAACCCGTAAAGGCCAGCCACTGACCATCGGGTGAGATGCTGGGATGGAAGGCCCCGCTGAGCATATTGGTCACCCGGAAGAAAGCTTTATCTTTAACCCGATAAGCGTAAATATTATAGACGCGGTCATGATCTGAGCTGAAGAGCACGAACTTGCCGTCGCGCGACCAGACCGGATCGGCATCCTGGGCTTTATCTTGAGTCACCGGAGTCAGGTTGCCCCCGGCCGCGGGCAGCAGATAAATATCTTGATAGCCGCCGCGCTTCCACAGTGCCAAGGCCAAAGTCTTACCGTCCGGAGAGACGGCCAGCGATTGGATGATGCCATTGTCATCGGGAAAACGCTTGATGATGCTGATCTGGCCACTGGCCAAGTCGAGCCGCGCCAGGGCGGTGCTGCCATCGTGACTCACCGTCTGAGCCAGATAGAGCGAGCGACCGTCGGGGGCGAACTGAGCGTAATAGGCCCGCGCGCCCCAGGTGAGCCGCCGCTCTTTCTTCGTCTGCAGATCATAGAGATAGAGGTCGGAGAGCAGCGCGTAAGGCCCATCGAAGTCGAGCTTGGCGTAGACCAGCTTCTTCCCATCGGGCGACCAGGCCGGTAGATTGACGAAGCCATTGACCAGCTCGTGATCCCGGTCGCCCTGGGGAGTGATCAGCCTGATGTCATCGCGTCCGGAAGCATCCGAGTGATGATAAGCGATCCAGCCCTGAGCGCTCGCCGAGCCGCTCTGGGCGGCCTCAGGCGACCAGGCCGGCTGGTTACTGATGAACCCCAGCGAGCTGACCCGCAGCGCCGGGGTGAGCCCCTTTGCAGTGATAGCCCGGATCTGCTTGGTGAAGCGGGCGCGCAGCCACTGCTTAAAATCCTGATAGAGCTTGCTGCGCGAGACGCCCAGCGCCTTTTGCAGCACTTGGTCGAAGTCTGCCCCATAGCCGGAGAGAGGCGCGAGCAGATTGAGTGGCTTGCCGGCGTTGATCTGATCGATCTGGGCCAGCTTGTCTTGTCCATAGCGCTCTTCGATGTAGCGATCGAGCCAGGAGCCATAGTTATAGACCAGCAAGCCGCTCGTCGGCCAGCGGGCGCGCCCATAATATGAAGTCGTCTGATCATAAGGTGGCAGGGCGTTATCGAGCACCATCTGGCGCAGCAGCATCTCGGTGCGGGCGCCGTTGAGGCGTGACTGACCCAGATGCTTATATGTCTCATAAACGGCCAGCCCCTCGATAAAAGTAATCGGCTTATGTATTTCCGGCAGCACGATGGTGCCCAGCAACCGGCGTAAAGCTTTATTCACCCCACGCACCTGGGACAGATCAACCGCATGGACATACTCATGGAAGGTCACCATCTTCCACCAAGAGGCGAGCCGCACATTAAAATTATCTGAGAGACGACCCTGGTAAGCGAAGATCATGATCTCGCCAGAGAGCGGATTGGTGGAGCCATTGGAGAGATCGAGTGGATCTACCAGCACGATCTCGGTCTTCTGCGGCGCCTGACCGAACTCTTTTTTCAGGGTCCGATAAAAACCCTCGACCTGAGAGGCGATCTCCTGGGCCGGGCCGCCCATCCCCTGCTGATAAGTAATGCGGAAATGCGGGGTCTCGATCGTCTGCCATCTCAAGCTGGGATCTATGCGTAGCTGGCCGTAACCTACCACGCTCCCCACCGTTAATATCAAGATAAGTGCGCTCAAGATCGCCGCTCGCCGGGCTAGCTGACACGCTTGCATCTGGTGATGCCTCCTCATGTTGAACTTTGGATTAAAAATTCATCAGGAACTGGAACTGTCCGTCCTGGGTGAAGACGAAGTCGGCACGCAACTGGAACTGGCTGACCGAGACTATCGCTGCCAGACCCCAGCTAAAGAGCGTACCGGTCTCCTGAGGTTTGGCGGCTTTTGCTTGGCTCCCCTGAGCCACCGGGGTTGCCTCCGGTCGGTCATGGGTGGCCGAGCCGGCCTGAAAGGTCAGCGCGCCGGAGAGCTTGAGGGGTACACCTTGGCCCAAAGCGGGCAAGAGCGCCGACGGCAGCAGGTTGGACGGGAGAGAAATCTTGGTCTGGTAAAGAATAAAGCGCCGTTCCAGTTCGAAGCTCCAGAAGTCATGGCCGCGCAGCGCTTTAGCGATGCCTCGCACGCTGGTGCTGAACTCAAAGCCCTTCAGTCCGGCTAGATTACTCAGATGGCCCCAGCGGCCGCTCAGCCGCAGCTCACCTATATTCAAAGTCAGGTTCTGGCTGCTGGCCTGGAAGAGCTGCTCGCTCCGCCGGCCGTCATGGCCCAGCAGTGCGCCTATGATCATGTTGGAGCTGCTGCTGAGATAGATCTGGTAGGGCAAGCTGTAGCTGCTGCCTCGGTCCAGGCTGAGATAGGCCACTTGAGGACCGGGGCCCTGCTCGTCCCAGAAGCGCCCTAGGAAGGCCCGGGCCTTATCGCCGTTGCGGCTGAGCACCAGTGCCAGGCCGCGCTCACCGAACTGGCCCAAAATCGGGGAGGAGGGCCAATCGAGCCAGGAGAGGCGCAGGCCGCCTTGGCCCTTGATCAGGGGCAGCTGGGCCAGGTTCAAACCCAGACCGGCCTCATATCTGAACGCCTTGCTCTTGAGCCCGTAGGCCGCGCTGCCGAAGGGCTCCCAATTGCCCAGGTGACAATCGGCCTTGGCGCCCACCAAGCTGCCATCTACTGCGTTTTGCGAGAAGACCGGTTGAGGTCGGCAGGGGAATGACTGCGCCAGAGCGGCCGGCACCGGAGTCAGCAGGAGCACCAGTAGTGAGCACCAGACCGTCAAAGCCAATTGAGATCGTCTCATTAGAGATCAGAACCTCCTTTAACCCTTGCATTATAGACCCAGAGAAAATGGCCGGTCAAACCGATTGACTCTCGCCGGCTCAATTTGCTATGATAATCCGATAGCGGGCGACGTGACCCAAAGGGGGGAAGCGCGATGTCACGGAGCACCCTGGGTGCTCAGGAGATCAAAGCCATCTACGACCGGCTAGCAACCCAATATGATCGCCGCGAGCGGCTGCTGGAATGGCTGCTCTTGCGGCGCCACCGCCGCAAGTTGCTCAGCCGGGCCCGCGGCGAAGTGCTGGAGGTGGCGATCGGCACCGGCCTCAATCTGCCCTTTTATCCCCCCGAGTGCAGCATCAGCGGCACCGATCTCTCCCCGGTCATGCTCCAACTCGCTCAGCGGCGGGCCGAGCGCTTGAGGCGTGTTGTCCGACTGCAAGAGATGGACACCCAGCAACTGGCCTTCGCCGATGAGAGCTTCGATACGGTAGTCAGCACCTTGGCGCTCTGCACCGTGATTGATCCTCTGCGGGCGCTGGGTGAGATGGCCCGGGTCACTCGCCCCCAGGGGCAGCTCTTGCTCTTCGAGCATGGGCGCTGTCGCTACGGCACCATCGCCCGCTGGCAGGATCGTCTCACCCCCCACCAGGTGCTGCGCTTCGGCTGTCACCTCAATCGCAACGTTCTGGCGCTGGTCCAGGCGGCCGACCTGCAAATCATCTGGCGGGAGAGCCATCTGGGAGGCATGCTGCGGCTAATTCAAGCTATACCCTTCCGCTGAATCGCTCGGCTAAAAAGAGCCGGACCAGCGCAGATAGAGCTGCGGGCCGGGCTGCCCCAGCCCCTGAGCCAGCCCCAAGCGCAAGCTGAGCGGCAGAGAGCGCTCTAAAATGAATCCCAGGCGCAGTTCGCCCCCCCAACTGACCCTCAGCCGGCTTAGATCGATCCGGTCGGCGGCGCTGCCGACGGTCAAGAAAAGCGCACCGGAGAGTTTGTCCAGGAACAGTGGCCAGAGACCCAGACCACGCTCGATGGCCAGCAGCGGGAAGCTGTATTCCAGCTTGCCCCAGAGCAACTGCTTTCCCCTCAGCAACCCCGAAGGAAAGCCGGGCAAGGCATAAGGACCGTCGGTGCCACCCAGTTGAAAAGCCCCGGGCAGGTCGCTCCAGCCGGCCACCAAGTGTGTAATCAGCGCCTGCCGGGGCATGCCAGGCAGGCGCACCTGCTCCTGCCAATCCAACAGAACCCGGCGTGCCGCCGTTTGCACCCCGGAGCCGGTCGCCCGGGACCAGCCCCATTGGCCGGAGAGCGAGATATTCACCGAGTCGCGCCACAGGCCCAGCCCCTGCTGGGCCGAGTATTTCCAAGAGCCGAAGAGTTGCTGCTGGCTCTCTCCTGGTGAAGTGGAGCGGCGATAGCCCAACTTCACCGTCTGGCGCCTGGTCAGCTCCACGACTAGGGGCCAGCTCAGCGCCAGCGAGGTATGGCTGCTGAGCAGATCGCCGCCGGCCTGCAAAGCCAACGTGGCTCCCAGTTGGGAGTTGAGGTAGCTCAGCTCGAAGAAGGGCGATGCCCGCCGCCAGGCGTAGCCGAGCTGCAAGCGGAAGCGTTGCTCATCCAGCGCATCTTGGCCCCAGGTGAAGAGGCCCAGCCGACCGGCCGCCGGATCGAGCCAGGGCAGCCAGAGCTTGGGCAATAGCGAGGGGATCGGATTGTAGGGCCGGATAGGCCAGGATAGCTGGGGATAGCCGGGCCAAGGGGAGATATGCTCATAGTGCTGCTCCACCGGCGTCCAAGATTGAGGATCATAGGGCATGAGGCGCAGATCATAGCCGGAGGCCGAATAAGCCACGAAGGCGATGTTCACCCCGTCGGGGGAGACGGCCGGAGCGAAGGCCCCGCCAAAGGAGCGGGTCACCCGGAAGAGCCGGGCGTCGGCAATCCGATAGGCATAGAGATCATAGCCGCCAGACCGATCGGAGCTGAAGAGCACGTAGCGCCCGTCGGCCGAAAAACTGGGGTCCAGATCGGTGGCCCGGTCGCGGGTCGCCGACCAGAGCAGGCGGCCGTCCCTGCTGAGCAGATAGATATCTTGATAGCCACCCCACTGCCAGAGGGAGAGGGCGATCGTCTGACCATCGGGCGAGATGGCCAGGGACTCGATGGTAGCCTGGCCACCCAGTTCGAGCAGGATCTGGCGACTATGGCTCACCAGATCATAGACGATCAGTGAGCTGCCCGGCCCGGCTTGCCCGGGCAGATAGCTATCATCGTCGCGGGCGATCAGCAGATGCCGTCCGTCGGGGAAAGGAGCCACGGCGTAGGCCCGCTCGCCGGTGGTCAGTCGTCTCTCCTGCCGGGTGACCAGATCATAGCTATAGAGATCATAGAAAAGATAGTAGCGCTTAAAGATACCCAGCTTGGGATAAATCAGGGTAGGGTGAGCCTGGTGCGGCAACCAGGCGGGCGCCGCGAACCTGCCGGATAGCAGGGCTATATCATGCTGGCCTGCCGAGTCCACCAGGCGCAGGCCGGCAGTCCGTGCCGGGTCGCTGTGCCGATAGACCAGCGTTTTCCCATCCGGTGACCAGGCCGGCGCCCCGCTCCAGTGACCCAGATGGGTCAGCGCCCGACTGGGCGTCTCGCCGCCCGCTGCTTGCAGCGCTCGCCGAAAGGCCTTCATCTGGGCTTCACTCCAGTCCTGAAAGCCTCGATAGAGCTTTTCTGGCTTGACGCCGGTCACACCTCTCAGAGCCTGGCCGAAGTCGCTCAAGAAGCCCAGGGAGAGCAGGGCGGGCAGGTTCTCGGCTTGGGCCGTGTCCAGGCGGGCCAAGCTGTCCCGCCCGTAGCGTTCGCCCAGATAGCGCAGCAGCCAAGGGCCCAGATCTTGGGCGAGGATGTCGGACGGGGGCCACTCCTGCCGGCGATAATATGTCCCCAGTTGGGCCAGCGTCGGCCAGCGGCCCGATTGGGTCAGCAGGCGCAGGATCATCGCCGTGCGCGGATCATCGGCGCGCGAGTGGCCAGATTTCAGAAAAACCCCATAGTCGGGGATGCCCTCGCGCCAGACGGTGGGTTTGAAGGCGTTGGGCGCTACGATCGAGCCGAAGACGGCCCTAAGATAGCGGGCGAAGCCCTGAACGCCACTTAGATCAACGATGTGGCCGTACTCCAGGGTGATCAGCCGCTCCGGCCAAGCGGAGAAGCGGGAGCCCGTCCGGCGGCTCGCGTCCCAGGCGGCCAGGTAGATTACGATGGTGTTGCCAGGCAGGATGCTAGCGTAGCCGGCGCTAAAATCGCTGGCATCGGCCAGCACGATATTGGTCCTGCCCGGCGGCACATAGGCCAGCTCAGCGGTCCAGAATTTATAAGCCCTCTCGGCGATCTGAGCCGCCTCGCGCGCCGGGCCGGCCAGGCCGGTGTGATAGCTGACCCAGAAGTGCGGCGTCTCCAGCGTCTGCCAGGAGAGCTGGGGATCGAAGGGCAGCGGCTGCGCCTGAGAGGCCAGGGCGATGAGCAGCAGGCCGACCAATGCCAAGCCCATCCCTCGGAGCAGCTGCTTGTAAGAGCGCATCAAAAACCTCCTCCCCCTGCAAGATATTGCTAGAAATTTAACAGTGCACCGCTCAGATGCAACCGCGGCCGGCCCGCGGCGTTGAAGGCCGCGTCCAGCCGCAGGTCCAGATCGGGAAAGAGCAGCGCGACCCCCCAGCCAAAGAGCACCCCGCCCTGCGCGACGCCGTCCAGCCACACCTCTCCACCCTCGAAGAAGAGCGCCCCCTGCGTGCGCAACAGTACCGGCACCCGCCCCAAGGGCAACCCCAACAGCCGCGAGAGATCTATCGCGGCAAAGTGAATCGTCCAAAGATCAAAGCGCCGCTCCAGCGAGGCCACCAGGATGCGATCGCCCTGCAAGGTGGCCGGATAACTGCGCAGGCTAAAGCGGAAACGCAGGTCGGCCAAGCCGGCCGGGTTGGCCAATCGGCCCAGTTGCAGCCGGACGGTAGTGTGGCCCAGCTCAAGCTGGGCTGAGCCCAACAGCGTGCGGAAGTACTCCGCCGGCGGAGCCGCAAGCCGCCACCCCAGCAGTGCCTCCCCCTGGAGCCGCAACCTCGCACCCAGCGGCAGTGTCCATTGAAACTGTCTGTTAAGCTGCAGATAACCTACGGCAGGAGCCTGGGCCTCGCGGGGGGTCGGCCAGAGCGTGCCGTAGAAGCCGTTCAAGGAAACCCCTTGCCACTCCAGGCCCAGGTGCAGGCCTCGTTCACCTTCGCGTCCCAACACCAGGCTGCCTGGCCAATCGCGGTACCCCAATGAGAGCAAAGAGGCGATGCTCAAGCTATAGCGATAGTAGATCGCCCGACTGCCGAAGCCATAGATGGCACCCAGGCCGGGCTCCCAGTTGAGGTCACCCAGGACCACGCTGAGGCGCAACTCGCAGCCGAGCAGCAGTCCATCGCGGCTGGTCTGCGAGATCAGGGGGCAGCGCCAATGGGGGGTGGCTTTGCGCGGCGCGCTCTGCACCGCGGGCGCATTTTGGGCGACCAAAGTGGGCGACCAGCCCCAGAGCAATGCCAGGAGCGCCAGGCCGACTATCCAGCCCTTCTTACCTCCACAAACTCCCCCCGCTGCAAACAATCGCGTTCCTCCTTACGAGCAGGTTCTTATTCTAGGGAACAGGCTCCGGGGGGGCAAGCGGCTCGCGGTTGGCCGGCGTTAGGATTTGCCGAGTTGGTCGGGCAGGAAGAGCTGGTCGGGCAGCTCTTTGATCTCAACCTGGAGCACCGTAAGCTGGGTGACCGAGCCCTGATACAAGAGATTTTCGATCTCTTGCCGGCGCAGATACTGGTCATCGCCCTGCCTGGCGTACTCCTGATAGAGCACCCGGTCTAACGGCTGGCCGGAGAGGGCGAAGAGCTCAGCTTGAATAGGCTGAAAACTATTGGGCTTGACCCAGAGGGTGACCTGCTGGAAGGCCACGGAGGGATCGGTGGCGATCAGGCTGAGGGCCAGGGCCGGTTGGTCATTGAGCGAGGTTTCCTTCTTGGCCTTGATTACATAATTTCCGGCGAAGCGGATTCCGGCCGTCTCGGCCACACTGGAATCACCGAAGACGGTGGTCGAGCCGGCGGAGACCTTGAGCGGTTGGCCAGGCAGCAGGTTGGGGCCCCAGAAGAAGCTGCAAGATTTATCGCCCTGGCACAGCTTTTTGTTCTGCACGGTGAGAAAAATCTGGCCCTGCATACTGGCCGGCTTGAGGAACTCGATGCGGGTGCGAAAGCCGTCACCACCATCGCCAGGGAATTTCTTGAAGAGGGTGCGCACGGTGGCCTGTTGAGGGCCGCTGGGCCGCTGGGCGGTGATCTCGACCGTCATAGCAAAAGAATCTGCTTCTAGGGTGCGCGCCCGGTCGGCGGCCTGGAGTATCTGCTCATCGGAGACGCCTTCGGACAGTGACCAGGCTCCGAATGGCCCGAGGAGCACCAGCAGGGACAGAATAAAAAAAACACGCTTGGCCAGTTTCATTAGGCCTCCTCTGCAGCCAGATACTCCTGAGCCGGGGGGGAAGTTTCACCCGGCTGCTGCAAGCGGCCGTCGAGAATCTTCACCGCCCGCTCGGCATAGGCGCTGATGGCCGGATCGTGGGTCACCAGGACCACGGCCACCTGATGCTCCCGATTGAGGCGCTGCATGATGGCCATCACCTTCTGGCCCGTCTCCGAATCCAGGTTGCCGGTGGGCTCATCGGCCAAGACCAGCCGGGGCCGGGCCACCAGGGCGCGGGCCAAGGCCACCCGCTGCTTCTCTCCGCCGGAGAGCTCATCGGGGCGGCGCCCGGCTAGCCGGCCCAATCCGACCTCTTCCAGGAGCCCCATCACCCGGCTGCGGCGCTCCTTGCGAGGGATGCGCTGCAAGAGCAAGGGATATTCCACGTTCTCGTAGGCCGAGAGCACCGGGATCAAGTTGAAAGCCTGGAAGACCAGGCCGATCATATCCCGCCGCAGCTCAGCCAGTCGAGCTGAGGAAAGGTTGTTCACCCCGTGTCCCTCGATCAGCACCTCGCCTGAGGTTGGCTCGTCTATGCAGGCGATCAAATTGAGAAAGGTCGTCTTGCCTGAGCCGGAAGGACCGTTGAGGGCCACGAAATCGCCCTGTTCCAACTGAAAGTCTATCCCGCGCAAGGCGTGGACCATCTCTTTGCCGGCCCGATAATCTTTGGTGAGCGCCTTGGTCTCTAAGAGCATCTTCGTCTCTTTATATGCTCTGATCATGGGGCTGTCAACCGACGGGCTTGAAGCCCAACTGTTCCAGCAGAGCTTCGGCCTGCGGTTATCAACCGTCCTGAGCTGTGAGCACGATATCTCTATGGGCATGGAGAGTATACCTTACGGCAAACCGACTTATGTTGCTCACGCGTATCCCTCGCCGCGAGAGGTCTGGACTAACTCCGCATAGTCTATCGGCCCACGCGGAAGGTAGTCTGTCACCTAGCAAGGTTTCCGCCTTCTCGCCTCCAGGTGTTTGATATGCGCATAGTAGCGCTGCTGATTGGCATTATGATCCAGTATAGCGGCCGCCCGGCCGGCGATGCCAATTCTGAGCCTAGGTGGGAGAGGAAGGCTTGACGATCCCTAGCGTCTTATCGGGGCACGACCGTCCGAAGTTGAAAGAGAAAAGCCCGCTTCTATTACGGGTTGTTCGCTCGCGATCCGGCTTGTCAACGAGGGTGACTGGTGCTATATTGAAGTCCCCAGTAGGCAGAGCAGCAGCTTGCTGAAAAGTAGTCAAACGGGACGTGGCGCAGCCTGGTAGCGCACTGGTCTGGGGGACCAGGGGTCACCGGTTCAAATCCGGTCGTCCCGACCACAAGCGGAGGGGGAGGCTCGCAGGCCACCCCCTATATCAGAGCAGATCGCCCTACCTGAGTAAGGAGGATCGCTTGACCCAAATTACCTTCATCGGTCACGCCGCCATCGAGATAGAGAGCGGTGGGGTTTCCATCCTGATCGACCCGTTCATCAGCCAGAATCCGGCCGCCGTGCAGCAGCCGGAGGATTTTAAGCCTCAGGCCATCCTGCTCAGCCATGGCCACTTCGATCACCTGGGCGATGCCGTCCAGTTGGCCAAGACCCACCGCTGTCCGATCATCGCCATCTTCGAGCTGGCCAACTACTGCCAGGCCCAAGGTGCTCCGGCCGTCGAGGGGCTCAATATCGGCGGCCCGCGCCGCTTCGACTTCGGCCAGTTGACGCTTACCCCGGCCTTCCACAGCTCCAGCAGCCCCGAGGGCCAATATCTGGGTCAGCCCTGTGGCCTGCTGCTCCAGACCAACGAAGGCCAGCGCATCTACCATGCCGGCGATACCTCGCTCTTCAGCGATATGGCCCTCATCGGACGGGGCGGGCTGGATCTGGCACTCTTGCCCATCGGCAGCACCTACACCATGGACCCAGCGGCCGCCCTGGAGGCGGTTAAGCTACTCCAACCTAAGCGAGTTATTCCCATTCATTATAATACTTTTCCTGCGATCGAGCAAGATGCCACCGCCTTCAAGCGGGCGGTGGAGTCGGCCACCGAGAGCCAGGTCATCGTCCTGCAACCGGGAGAGCATTACGATTGGTAGACCAGCGATATTCTGCCGTCTGAATCAAGCTGAAGCTTAGCGGCAGCAGCAGCATTTTAAGGGGGGGTTATAGAGCAGATGGCTCAGCACCAGGTCAAGACCCAGCGGATCAGGCCCGAAGAGGAGACCAGCGAGTTTTTCGGGGGGGATGAGCTACGGGTGCGCGTCTTTCTCGACAAGTACGCCCTGCGCGATCTGGAGGGGCAGATAGTGGAAAGCAGGCCCGACCAGATGTGGCAGCGGGTGGCCCGTGAGATCGCCTCGGTCGAGCCGGACAAGGCTCAGCGAGCCGAATGGCGCAAGAGGTTCAATTGGCTGCTGGAAGATTTCCGCTTCATCCCCGGGGGCCGGATCATGTTCGGAGCCGGCCAGCCACGCCGCGCGACCCTCTTGAACTGCTACGTGATTCCCATCCAAGAGGATTCACTAGAAGGTATCTTCGGATGGTGCAAGGAGGCCGCGCGCACCTACTCTTATGGCGGTGGCGTCGGCACAGATATAAGTGCTTTGCGCCCTAAGGGTGCCCCGGTCAACAATTCGGCCATCCATTCCACCGGTTCGGTCTCTTTCATGGACCTCTTCTCCACCACGACCGGGACGATCGGGCAATCAGGCCGCAGGGGAGCACTGATGATCACCCTGCGGATCGATCATCCCGATGTGCTCGACTTCATCGAGATCAAGAACGATCCCGCCCGTAGCAAGGTGCAGTATGCCAACATCAGCCTACGCTTGACCGATGAGTTCATGCACGCAGTCGAGGCCGACCGGGATTACACCCTGCACTACGAGAACGAGATCGTCGGTCGCATCGAGAGAGAGATCAATGCCCGTAAGGTTTGGGACAGGTTAATTAAAAATGCCCACGCCTCGGCCGAGCCTGGCCTGATCTTCTGGGACAACGTCAAAAAATACTCTACGACCGAGTACAATGGCATGAATGTAGTCACGACCAACCCATGCTCTGAGATTCCACTTGAGAATTACGGGTGTTGCTGCTTGGGAAATATTAATTTATCCCAGTTCGTCAAGCAGGAGTACAGCGGTGAGAGCCAGGTCAACTGGCAGCAGTTGGAACAGGCGCTGCGCTATGCCGGCCGCTTCTTGGACGATGTGCTCGACTATAATAGCGAAAAGCACCCCCTGCCGCAGCAGAAGGCAACCTCGCTCAACTCAAGGCGCATCGGGGTAGGCTTCACTGGCTTCGGCGATATGTTAGTCAAATTGGGTTATAAGTACGACAGCGAGGAGGCCATCAGCTTCACCGACAAACTCTTCGACCGGATCAAGAACATCGTCTATCAGGCGAGTTGCGCGCTGGCCGGTGAGAAAGGGACCTTCCCCGCTTATGACCAAGAAAAGCACCTAAAGAGCCCCTTCATCCAGGGGTTAAGCCCCGAGACCCGGCAGCAGATCGCCGAGCGAGGCTTGCGCAATGCCGCGCTGCTCACCGTACCGCCGGTGGGTTCGGGGTCGGTGCTGGCCGGCACCAGCTCTGGCATCGAGCCGATCTTCTCGCTCAGTTATGTGCGCAAATCCAAGTCGCTGAGCAAGGGTGAGTTCCACGTCTATCATCCACTGGTGCACGACTATCTACAACGTAAGGGGTTGGAATCCACCGCTAAGCTGCCGGAGATCTTCGTCACCGCGCACCAGATCGACCCGGAGTTTCGCGTGCGCATGCAGGCCACCATCCAACGGCACATAGATCATGCCATTTCCAGCACCTTGAATCTCCCACGGGAGATTACCCCCGAGGAGGTCGGCCGGATCTATCTGCGGGCTTGGCAGTTGGGCTGTAAGGGGATCACCGTCTATCGCGAGGGCTCGCGGGAGGGCATCCTGCTCACCGAGAAGGAGGCGCTGGCCGCGCGGCGCGGCACCCGCGCCCCCCGTCCCCGACCACAAGTCACCAGGGGCAAGACCTTCAAGATGAAGACCGAGATGGGCAATATGTACGTGACTGTCAACGAGGATGAGCGTGGCATGTTCGAGCTCTTCGCCAACCTGGGTAAGTCTGGCTCTTCGGCGATGGCCTTCACCGAGGCGATCGGGCGCTTGATCTCGCTGGCCCTACGCTCCGGGGTCAAGCCCACGGCGATCATAGATGAGCTGAGCCTGATCCGCGGACTGCGCCCAGTGATTCAGACTGATGGGGTGGTCGTCTTCTCCGTCCCTGACGCCATCGCCAAGGCCATGGAGGCCTATCTGCGCGGTGGTCAGCAGCTGGCCCTGCTCGATGAAGTAGGCGCACGACATGCCTCACCCCTGGTCGGCACCGCCCCCGCCCTGGCGCTGCGGGAGACGACCAGCAACGGCCACCAGCAGCAGCGCGGCACCGAGCTATGCCCCCACTGCGGCGGGCTGCTGATCTTCACCAATGGCTGTTATGTCTGCAACGATTGCGGCTTTTCCGAATGTGACTAGCAATCTGCGTTTAAATCGGGGTTTGAAGCTCCACTATTTTCTGTACCTTGCAAGAGGCCTTGACAAAAGGCCTGTCCAGGTGTATAATCTGGTCAACTTATCAGCAAGGGAGTGGAGTTTTCTATGAACAAGGAAGATCTGATCGTACAGTGGGCCAAAAAGACCGGCCTGACCAAAAAAGACTCTAAGGAAGCGCTGGAGTCGTTGACCAGCCTGATCACCGATACGCTCAGCCGAGGTGAAGAGGTGCGAATCACCGGCTTTGGCAAGTTCAGCCCGCGGGGTCGCAAGAGCAGCATGCGCATCAACCCCCAGACCCGACAGCGCATGCGAGTGGCGGCACGAGTGGTGCCCACCTTCAAGCCTGGAAAGAACCTGCGCGAGCAGTTGGAGAGCCGACTGACCGCTGTAGAGTCCAGCGGGAAAGTGCGAGTGAAACGGCGCTAAGCGCATCCTGACCATACAGACTATCCCAACCCAACCAACCAGCCTACCAGAGGGCTCCGGATGGAGATACCGGAGCCTTCTGTTTTGCCTCAGGCAGGATTATTTCAGCGCAGCCCGCAGGACTTCGGTCGCCAGCTTGGGGTTGGCCTGCCCCCCCGTCTTGGCCATCAGCTTGCCGATGAGGAACCCCAGCACCTTGGCGTTGCCGGAGCGGTAACCGGCGGCCGCCTCCGGATTCTCGCGCAGCACCTCGGTGGCCAGGCTCATCAGCGTCGCTTCATCTGAGATCTGGGCCCAACCCTGCTCGGCTACGATCTGCTGCGGGGTGCGGTCGCTCTTAAACGCCTCGGCGATGACCTGCTTGGCTTTATTGCGATTGAGTTGGCCTTGGGAGACCATTTGCAGCACCTGGGCAAAATCGTCAGGCGCGAGGGCCAGTCCCCGCTGCGGCTCCTCACCCAGCAGGCGCAAAAGCTCAGACATCATCCAGTTGCTGACCTCCTTGGGCTGGGGGAAACACCTGACGACCTGCTCGAAGTAATCGGCCAGCTCACGCTCCTCGCTGAGCAGCCGGATGTCATAATCGGGCAAGCGGTATTCTCGCTGCCAGCGAGCTCGCCGCTGTGCCGGCAGTTCGGGCATGGCCTGGCGCAGGCGCTCTGTCCGATCGGCAGCGATCTCCAGCGGCAGCAGATCGGGCTCGGGGAGATAATGATAGTCCTCGGCTTCTTCCTTCTCGCGCTGCAGCTCCACCTGGCCGCTGGCAGGGTTCCAGCCCAAGGTCGCCTGAATGATCGGCTCGCCGACCGCCAACAGCCGTCGTTGGCGCCGGGCCTCGGCGCTCAGCGCGGCCTCGACGGCCTGAAAGGAGTTCATGTTCTTGATCTCCGTCTTGGTGCCCCGCTGGCCGTTTACACTGAGTGAGATGTTGGCATCGCAGCGCAATTCGCCCTTTTCCATCTCGGCGTGCGACACGCCTAGATAGCGCAGCAGTTGGCGTAGCTCGCGCATGAACTGCGCCGCCGCTTCCGGCGAGCTCAAATCGGGCTCGGTGACGATCTCGATCAGCGGCACCCCGGCGCGATTGAGGTCCACCAGGCTGCGGCCCGAGCGCTCATCGTGGACCAGCTTACCGGCGTCCTCTTCCAGGTGCACCCGCCGGATGCGGACCTCCTCTCCCCCTGAGGGCCGGAAATGGCCTCTCTGGGCCAAGGGCTGATCGTACTGGGAGATCTGGTAGCCCTTGGGCAGGTCAGGGTAGAAATAGTTCTTGCGATCGAACTTGCAGCGCCGGGGGATCTCACAGTCCAAGGCCAGTGCCGCCTGCAAAGCCAACTCCACCGCCCGCTCATTGAGTACCGGCAGCGCGCCGGGCATCCCCAGACAGACTGGGCAACTATGCGTATTGGGCGGAGCACGAAAGTAGTCGCTGGAGCAGTTGCAGAAGAGCTTGGTCCGGGTGGCTAGTTGGGCGTGGATCTCCAGGCCGATGACCATGCGTATTTCGCTAATCGTCGTTCCTTTTGGCATCGCAGTTGCGCCCTCTCACAGCTCTGCCAACTAGTTTTTACAGTCGCACTCTCCACCGCAGTCGTGGTCCTCGGCCTGAGCCGGCCCGATGAGGAACCCCTCGCCCTGCTCCGGGTGGCTGACGAAGTCTATCTTGACCCCCTCGAGCAGCGGCAGGCTTGTCTGATCGATGAAGAGCTTGACGCCCTGTTCTTCCACCACGGTATCCTCCGCTTGGGCGCTGGGCTCAGGATAGAGACCATAAGCTGTGTCTCCGCTGCAGCCAGAGCCGCAGCCGCACTCGGACTGCTGGACTACCAGCCGCAGACCGTAGTCCGGTTTGCCTTCCGCTTGTAGGGCTTGCTTCATCTTGGCGGCCGCCTCGGCCGTAATCGTCAGTTGCATGGTTGATCACGCTCCTCTGCGAGAATAGGCCTCCATGCACAGGGCCGGCAATTATTATACACGAAAATGACCTAGGCCACAGGCCGGCGATCTGACCAAGCTAACTTGATCTCCTGGCCGAAATCGCTTAGTCTACCTGCTAGAGTGGGGAGGCCAAGCATGGACGAGGCAAGTCGGGTACCCCTCGGTCCCCAGGTTGAGGGCGAGCCGATCAACGGGCAAGAGACGACGGATGAGCTGATCGCCAAGGCTTTTCAAGCCTTCGTGGGCCGCGAGCTGGCCAGCGGCTACCGGATCATCAGGCGCATGATCGCTGAAGACCATACCATCGTGCTGACGCTCTCCGGGGCGATGACCCCGGCCAACCTGGCGGCCACCTCGGTCATCCCCCTGATCCGGGCCGGCCTGGTAGACCTGATCAGCACCACCGGTGCCAATATCTATCATGACCTGCAGCGGCTGATCCAGGGAGAGTTTTACACCATTGACCCCAACTTCGGCGATCGCCGGCTGCGCCAAGAGGGCTACACCCGCATCTATGACCTGGTCTTCCGCGAGGAGGATCTTTATCGGACCGACCGCTTCGTCTCCGAATTATTGCAAAAAGAACCCTTTCAGCAGCGGATGACCACCCCACAGTTTCACGATTTATTGGGGCGGTATGTCAGCCGGATCGAGCAGCAGCGCTTCGGGCGAGACCCGTATAACTCCAAAAGCCTGGTCGTACAGGCCCATCTCCACCGGGTACCCATCTTCTGCGGCGCTCCGCAGGACGGCTCGATCTATCTCAACGTGGCGCTGCTGCAGCGTCGGCTGCGCGAGCGATTCCGCTTCGACCTCGACCTGGCTGGAGATATCCATGAGTTCGCCGCTTACCACTATCTGGCCAAGGCGCGCTGGTCCCAGCAGCTCAGCATCGTCATTCTGGGGGGCGGGGTGCCCAAGAACTATGCCTTGCAGCCTGAGCCCTATCTCTCCCAGATCTGCGGCCTGGAGGTGGGAGGCTACGACTGCGACGTGCAGATCTGCGATGCGCATGTCCAAGACGGGGGGCTGAGCTCTTGCACCGCCGGCGAGGCGCACACCTGGGGCAAGACCAGCGCCGAGTTTCAGGTCAACTCGCAGTACGTCTTCGCTGATGTGACCGCCGTCTTCCCCTGGATGGTCCACGGGTTGCTTCAGGCAGGGCTGAAGAAAAACCCGCGCCGCTTGCTGGAGCTGCGCGAGCAGGCCCTGCAAGCTCTGGACGGCGCCCTGGGACTGGAGTAGGGGCACGGCGCGCCGTGCCCCTACATCAAGGAGGTCCTATGCCAACGGTAGAAGTAGTCCCGCAGCAAGATCAGATCCGAGCGCGAATGATCACGGTCAAGAATCCGGCCAGCGGCGAGCAGGTGGCCCAGGTGCCGGTCAGCTCAGCCCTTGATGTCCAAGAAGCGGTGGCACGAGCTCGGCGGGCTGGGGCAGGCTGGCGTGAGCTCTCACCCAAAGAGCGCGCTGGCTATCTGCTGGCCGCGCGCGACTGGCTGGTCACGCATGATCAAGAAGTGGTGGAGATAATTTGCGCCGAGACGGGCAAGCCGCGCTCCGAAGCACTGCTGGCCGAGGTCTTCTATGGCTGTGATCTGCTGGGCTTCTACGCCAAGCGGGCGAGCAAATTCTTGCGCGACGAACCGCACTCGCCGGGGCTGCTCAAGACCAAGCGCGTCTACCTGCGCTATGCCCCGCTGGGTGTAGTGGGAATTATCTCGCCCTGGAACTATCCCTTCGCCCTCACCTTCGGCGAGGTGGTGCCGGCGCTCTTGGCCGGCAACGCGGTCATTTTGAAGCCCTCCGAAGTAACGCCGCTTTCCGGCTTATTGGTCGAACGGCTCTGGCGCGAGTGCGGCCTGCCCGACGGCCTGATGCAGACGCTCGCTGGCTACGGTGAGACGGGGACGGCGCTGGTTGATCACTGTGATGCCATCGCCTTCACCGGCTCGGTGGCCACCGGCAAGAAGGTCGCCCAGCGGGCAGCGGCGCGGCTGATACCGGTCCTGCTGGAGCTGGGAGGCAAGGACCCCATGATCGTCCTGGCCGATGCTGATCTGGAGCGGGCGGCCAATGGGGCAGTCTGGGGGGCTTTTTCCAATGCCGGCCAGATCTGCATCTCGGTCGAGCGGGTCTATGTCGAGGCGTCGGCATATGAGCCCTTCGTGGCCAAGGTCGTAGAGAAGACCAAGCGGCTGCGCCAAGGCTACCACCCAGAATACGGTCAGATAGACGTGGGAGCGATGATCCGACCGGAGCAACTGGATATCGTTGACTCCCAGGTGCAAGAGGCGCTGGCTCAGGGAGCTAAGGCGCTCACCGGTGGCCGGCGCAATGAGGCGCTGGCGGGGCTTTTCTATCAACCGACGGTGCTGGTCAACGTAGACCACTCGATGCGGATCATGCGCGAAGAGACCTTCGGGCCGGTCTTGCCGATCATGCGCGTGCGTGATGCCCAAGAGGCGCTGCGCCTGGCCAACGACTCCTCCTATGGGCTGAACGCCAGCGTCTGGACGCGCAACAAACGATTGGGTCAAAGGCTGGCGGCTCAGGTGGAGTCGGGCAGCGTCTGCGTCAACGACTGTCTGGCCAACTATTTGGCACTGGACGTTCCCTTTGGCGGGGTGAAGCAGAGCGGTCTGGGGCGCAGGCATGGGCTGTGGGGCATTCGCCAGTTCTGCCAGCCGCAGACCGTCCTGGTTGATCGAGCGGGCCTGAAGCGCGAGCCGATCTGGTTTCCCTATACGCCGCGCACGGCTAGGTTACTGCGCCGGACGATGCGGCTGCTCTTCCGGCGGGGGATCAAAGGCAAACTGCGCTAGGCGCCAAACTTAGGGACGATGCGTGAGTGAGAATATGTTTAGCCCTGATATACTAATAGCAGAAAGATTCGATCCGAGTGAGCGCGTGGTGCTCCACCGGGGGAGTTGTCTGGAGCTATTGCGGGAGATACCAAGCAGGTCGATGCAATTAATCGTCACCTCGCCACCTTACAACATTGGCAAAGAGTACGAGCGAAAACTCAAAATAGAGACCTATCTTGAGCAACAGGCTCAAATAATCAGCGAGTGTGTGCGGGTGCTCTCCGATAGAGGGAGCATCTGCTGGCAGGTTGGCAACTATGTAAGCAATGGGACTATTATTCCGCTTGATACCGTCCTATATCCGATATTCGACAGCTTGCACCTGGTGATGAGGAACAGGATTATCTGGCATTTTGAACATGGTCTTCATTGTTCTAAAAGGTTCTCCGGGCGCTATGAGACAATCAGTTGGTTCACTAGGAGAACTAAGGATTATGTTTTTAACCTCGATACTATTAGAGTACCACAGAAGTATCCGGCAAAGAAATACTTCAAAGGCCCAAAGGCAGGGCAGTATTCCTGCAATCCTCTGGGTAAGAATCCGGGTGATGTTTGGAACATACCGAACGTGAAAAACAATCACGTGGAAAAGACGGAACACCCCTGCCAATACCCGGTAGAATTGATCGAACGACTGGTATTGGCAATGACCAATGAAGGTGATTGGGTCTTCGACCCGTTCCTGGGCACAGGGACCTCAATCATAGCTGCAATGCTGCATAACCGGCGGGGTGCCGGTGCAGAAATAGAAGATAAATACGTTGATATAGCTAGAGATAGAATACGACGAGCCATTGACGGAACGTTAAGAACCAGGCCTATGAATAGAGCCATATATGATCCCAAATTACCTGGTCAGGGACTGAAAGGCGATACCATTGCCGTGCCCCTGGTGATTGTCGGTATGGACACCTAATTCCGCTATACCGACAGTATGGAAGAACGGTCGCACGGAATTGCAGAGCAGCCCCAGCACACCGGGCCCAGCCGGGGCGAGTTGCCGTCCGGCCTCGCCCCAGACTCAGCCCAGAGGGTGGAGAGGGGATTCTTAGGGCTACGCGCCCCTATCAGGGACCGGCCAGCGTGACCAGCGCCAAGCCTAGCACGCCAAAATCGCGGGCTACAATATCGCTCAGACCATGACCAACCAGCAGCATCAGGATGATCTCCAACATGACCCCCACGCTGAGCAGCGCAGCAGTGCGAGGCGCAATGCCCAAGATCAAGGCTGTGGCCAGCATCCAGAGCAGTCCCCCATGCAATAGCACCAAGAACAAGGCAGCGCTCGACCCTGACGCCAGCAGCGGCACATAGCCGGTCCACATATGCGGTTGCAGGAGCTCAGCAACTCCGAACCACAAGAAGATCAATCCCAAGGTGATCCGAACCGCCGTTGGGGTCCACGCCTCCAGCCAAGTTAGCCAGGACGCGGGGATCAGCGCAGGTTGTCCTCTCACTGCTTGTCGGTCAATTGCGGCAACTGTGGCGATAGCTTTGCTCATGAGCCCCTCCTGGGTGGCAAGAGAATGCGACCAGCGGCGTTGGTGATGACCAGCCCATCGTCGCCGAAGTTGTCCTCCCCAGTGTAGCCCGAATCATCCCCGAAGCGGGCCTCGATGAAGTAGACCTTGCCGCTGGCAGCGAAGCTGCGTTGGTACGGAGGCCGTGAGCTACCCATCACGGAAATACTCAGGGTGACTTGCTGCTTTTGGCGCTTGAAACTGATCGTGAAGCCGGCCAAGGCACGCCGGGTTCTGTCGTTAAGTGAGCCGGGGTAGAGCTGATAAGCCGCTCGCGCGTAGGGCGTGCTGGAGAGCAGCGGACCCAGGCGTACAGCCTGAGCGGATTGAGGCGCAGCAGGAGTGCTCTTCGCTTTGGGCTGAGGCCGGGTGCCGGGCTGCGAATCGCCCGGTGCGCTCGCCGCGCTGGCCTGTGGCTGCGGGTCGGTCAAGCTGCTCTGTAGGCTCAAAGAATGGTTATTCAAGCCCCATAACCCCAGCGACAGGGCGATCAAAGCCGAAGCCCCCAACGCCACCAGCCCCCGCAGGCCAATTGTTTCTTTATTGTGATGAGTTTTCTTCATCATCGGATCACGATTCCTTTTGCTTACATGGGGGATTATAGCCGGCCGAGATGAACGGAAGATGAATGACGGCCAGCGGATTCAGTGTGACCGGGTCGCCGTCCGGTAAAGTGGCAAACGGACCGTGAAAATGGTCCCTTCGCCCGGTGTGCTCTCCACCTCAATCTGACCTTGATGCACCCGTACGATCTCACGGACGATCGCCAGCCCTAGGCCGGTGCCCCCGGTGCGCTGCTGGGAACGAGCCTGGTCGGCGCGGTAGAAACGCTCGAAGACATGTGACAGCTCTTCAGCCGGGATACCCAGCCCGGTGTCGGCCACGCTCAGCCGGGCTCGGTCGCCCTGGAGCTCCAGGCTCAGCCGCACCTGCCCCCCTGGCTGCGTATACTGGATCGCGTTGTCCAGCAGATTCGCGATCATGCGGCGCAATAGCAGCGGATCGCCATAGACAACCGGTCTCTTGGCACAGGCGACCTCTAGCGTGATTTGCCGCTGCTCCGCCAAGGTTTTGATCTCGCCGGCGATCTCGGCGCAGAGCTGAGCCAGTTCGATCGGTTGAAAATCAGGCTGCCATTTGCCGGAGTCGGCGCGCGCCAAGAGCAGCAGCTCTTGAACCAAGCGAGAGAGCCGTTCGGCTTGCCCCAAGCTGGTCTCTAACACCTGACGGTACTCCTGGGCCGAGCGTCGCCGGCGCAGCGCCACCTCCAGTTGGCCACGCAGCACCGTCAGCGGGGTGCGCAGCTCGTGGGAGGCGTCGGAGACGAAGCGCTTCTGCTGCTCAAAAGCCCGCTGCAAACGCCCGAACATCCGATTGAACGTCCCGGCCAATTGGCCGATCTCATCCTCTGGGTTGGCAACAGGCAGACGCTCGGAAAGACTGCGCTCACCGATGCTCTCCGCGGTCTGTGCCATGGTCTTGAGCGGTCGGAGCAGGCGGTCGGCCAGAAAGAAGCTTCCCAGACTGGAGAGCAACAGCAGAGTGGGCGCGATAATCAACAACCAAAAGCGGAGCCTTCCTAAGGTGCTCTCGACCCGTTTGAGGGAGATTCCCACCTGGACCAACAAGCCGGCTGAGGTGCCATCGCCGGTGTCCACCACTGTCAACAATCTTAGCGGTGGACCCTGGCCAACCGAGACTGTCGCCAAGCTGCCGGCAGGACCGTCCTTCAGGGCTTGCGCACGGATTGTCGCGTTAAGCGGCAGGCGCTTTTTCCCCAGGTTGGCCGATCGTGCTAAGATGTTCCCTCCCAGGTCGCTAAGCTGAATCAAGAGATCCGCCGCGCTAAAGTCATTCTCTTCTTGAGGGAAATTCCATCGCCCTGCCTCGAAATCAAGCCCGCTGTTGATCTCTGCGGCCTTGGAGAGCAAGGTCATGTCTACTCCCCGGTAGAGGCTGTCGGCCACGGTGGAGAAGAGGATAAGACTGAAGGCGGTGATGAGCAGAGCGGTTACCAGCAGATGCCAAGACATGATCCTGGCGCGAATCGATCTAAACATCAGGGACATCCTTCATCGTATCACGACCGCCCCTCAATGGGCTTCCGTCTCTCTTCTTTATGAGGTGGGCTCCCAGGTACTTGGGGTGAGATTTAAGCGCCAGGCGCAACGCGGCATCATGCGCCTCTGTTTCCAAGCTGTCGTCCAGCGGGGCGAGCTCAGTGACACCATAGCGGCGATTTAGCGCCTTCTGGAGCAAGAAGTCCGCTAAGACAGGATTTTTCGGTAGCAGGGCCCCGTGGAGATAGGTGCCGATGGCATTACGATAGATGACACCTTCGGTGTGGTCACGGCCGTTGTTGCCACTACCCCGGCGTCGCACCCGACCAAGCGGTCGAGCACCCGGCTTGAGGTAGGTACAACCGTTGTGGTTTTCGAAGCCGACTAGCGTCCGGCGCGCGCCGAACAAGTCGGTCTCGACGATGATATTGCCGATGTAGCGTACGGGCTCCGCTATGGTCTCGACCGGCAAGATGTCGACACCAGGCAAACGGTCACCATCGTTCATCTGATAGTACTCGCCTAAGAGTTGATAACCACCGCAGACGGCCAGGGTCGGCAGTCCATCCTCGATGGCCGCTCGTAGCGCAGGTCCCTTGGTTTTGATGAGGTCCTGAACCAGCATTCGTTGCTGTCTGTCCTGGCCTCCACCGAGGAAAATGATGTCCAAGAGGTCAGGATCGAACGGATCACCCCTGGAGAAAGTGCGCAGCTCCGTGATGATCCCCCGCCATTCGGCACGGCGCTGCAAGGTGAGGACGTTGCCTCGGTCGCCGTAGATATCCATCCGGCTAGGAAAGAGCCAAGCGATGGTCAACTTCACTTAGCTCTCCTGCCAAAAAGCGGGCACGTGACCGCTGCGAGCCAGATGGTTGTGCAATGTCAGCAGCGCCGTGTAGGTCGGCAGTATGTAGAGTGAGCTGCCCGCTGGCAATTGGGCCATTGCGGCCTCCAATGCCGGCACAGGTTTCGGTATGATCGTCACGCGCACCTGATCGATGCCGGCATATTTGAGGCGCAAGGCCACCTCCAGGGCACGGGTGCCCGACGCGGTGATCGAGACGGCTCGGTCGGACAACAGCTCGAAGTCCACATCCCAGAGCCAAGAGATGTCGTGACCATCTGCATCGTTATCATTGACCAGGATAAGCAGATGAGCCTCTTGAGCACTGGTGGCTCGGGTGATCAGCTGTATCACCTGGTTGAAGCTGGCGGGGTTCTTCACCAGGAAGAGATGCAGTTCATGGTCTCCCAGCAGGATGCGCTCGCCCCGTCCGAAGACGGCTCGGAATTCGCTCAAGGTCTCTGCCACAACCTGCGACGGGATGCCCAGCGAAAGGGCAGTAGCAGCAGCGGCTAGGGCGTTATAGACGTCGTAGAGACCGGGCAGCGGCAAATGGACCTTCAACTCAGCGGATGGAGAGCCGATGTGGACCTCGAAGCTTCCTTCCTGGCATGGGACCACCCGATCGGCGAAGACCTGTGGGGTGGGACGAGCCTCGCCGCACTGAGGACAGACATAGATGCCCAGATGACTAAAGTAACGCTTCGTGTACTCAAAGGCGGTGCTGCAGCGCCGGCAATCGGTGGCATCTGCCGCATATAGCCCCGTCTCTCCGGCCAGGCAATGATCTTCAATGCCATAGAAAAGGGGTGACTGGGCACAATCTCGGGCTAGGTTGGCCACCGTAGGATCGTCGGCGTTGAGGACGGCGCGACTGCCGACGGGCAGCGCTTGCAGTGCTTGAGCCACACGATCCGTGACTGCATCGAGCTCACCGTAGCGATCAAGCTGGTCGCGAAAGAAGTTGTGAACGATCAGCCGCCGGGGGCGCAACTGGGCAGAGACACTAGGGGTCCAGGCCTCATCAACCTCGATGATGGCGATGGTATTGCCGTGGCCTGCCAGCCGCGGTAGCTCTAGCAAGGCCGTGGTCACCCCGCTGGCCATGTTCGCACCCGCACCGTTGCTGACTACCTGCCAACCGATTCGCTGGCAGATGGCAGTTAGCATCCGCGTGGTCGTCGTCTTCCCGTTGGTGCCCGTGACTACGACCACGCCCTGGGAAGCAAGCGAGGCCAGTTTGCGCATGGCCTGGGGGTCCAGACGCGAGGTGACCGCACCGGGCATGACGGTGCCGCCGCCTGTGCCCAGGACCTGCGAGAGCCAGCGGACCAGCCGCCCACTCCCTATCGCCAGTCGCAAGCGAAGATCAATCATGAGATAAAGGAGGGAGGAGAGCCGGGTGCCGGGCTGGTCGTCGCTCGTCCGGAACCCGGAGCATCGCGGTCACCAGCGGATGCCAAGACATGATCCTGGCGCGAATTGACCTAAACATCAGGGACATCCGGGATCGGGGGATCTTCATCTTGCAATACGTAGCCGACGCCTCGGATGGTGTGCAATAACTTGACTGACGCGCCCTTGTCGATCTTTTGCCGCAAGCGGTAGATAAACACATCAATCAGATTGGAAAAGCTGTCGAAATCACCGGCCCAGACGTGCTCACTCAGCTCGGTTCGGGTAATGACCCGGTGAGGGTGGCGCATGAAATACTCCAGTACCTCGTACTCCTTCCCGGTCAAGTTGATCTCCCTCCCGCTGCGGCGGACCCGGTGGGTGATCAAATCCAAGCTCAAGTTAGCTACCTGCAGCAAGCGAGGCTCAGGCTGCGCACCTCGACGCAGCAAGGCCCGCAGGCGCGCCAAGAGCTCTGCGAAGGCAAAGGGCTTGGTCAGGTAGTCATCGGCACCGTAATCCAAGCCGCGTACCTTGTCCTCTAAAGAGTCTTTGGCGGTCAGAAGCAATACGGGCGTGAGGCGCCCCGCTTGCCGCAGCTCGCCGAGCATGGTCAAGCCATCTTTCTTGGGCAGCAGGATGTCGAGGATGACCAGATCATACTCGTTCAGTTGAGTGAGAAAAAGCCCCTCCTCGCCATCGTAGGCGACGTCTACCGCATAATGCTCCTCCTGCAAACCTTGCCGGATGAAGCTGGCCAGCTCAGGCTCATCTTCGACGATCAGGATACGCATAATTTTACCTATACTATGCAATACAATCTAGCCAATCTCAAAGCGACCAAGTATAGCACCCTGTTAGGCGCGTTTTTTGCGAAACTGATACTCGCGCCAAATGAAATACACAACAACGAAATCGAAAATGCTGAGTAACAGCAGGAAAAGAGAATGAGTGTGGGTGAAGCGGTAGAGCATGTAAGCAATGAAGATGCCAAGAAACCAGAGTGCGGTCGGATATGCCCACAGTCGGTCTCGCAACAAGCCTGCAACCAAAAAGACCTTGATAAGACCGTGCACGAGAAGATAAACGCTCGCGAAAAGCTGAGTGTCTGATGAAAGGCTTTGCACGGAGTGGCGCAACAAATTGGCAATCAAGTCATGGGGGTCTTCCGATAGCTCATGCGCCGTCAGAAAGAAAATGGTGGCATTGAGGACCCTAGGGCTCATAAAGAGGAGGAGCGAGCCACCGATGATCTCCAGTATGCCGTCCACGCCCTTAAACAAGACGATAATCTCAAACAGCCGGTGTGTAGTTTTCTCCTGTGTTGTCCTATTTAGGGGTTGAAACATACCTAACACCTGAATACCTGAGTTCAGCGGCGGGTGGTGCTGGCAGAGTGTACTTCGACAAAGAGCCAACTTGCAAACGCCAAACCAACCAGAGCGCACGAGGGGAGGCCGCGGAGTCTCAAGTCGAGAATCCATCATGGCATCCCCTCGCGCATTGGCCATCGTTAGGTTAGCGAACGGCTCCTCGCCAGCTTAATCTTGCGGGCCGTCCTGTGGACCGTCCGGGCCATCCTTCTGCTGGGTGTTGTCGGTGTCTGTAGCCGAATCCGGAGCTTCAGTCTTGCTCTCCGATTCAGCCGCCGAATCCGGAGCCTCAGTCTTGCTCTTTGATTCAGTCGCCGACTCTGGAGCTTCGGTCTCGCTCGCCGCAGCCGTGGCATTGGTCACGTTGGCATTAGCCTGAACCGCTGCTGTCGTTTGCACAGGCGTAGTGCTGGCCGCGAACATCTGATGAGAGGCGCTTAGAGCTAGGCCACCCACCAGGAGTAGCGCGGCCATGCCGAAGACCGCGATCAGTGTTCCTTTTCTCATGTTCAACTCACCTCACTTTCGCTGCTAGTTGGGCAGCGAGCCCAGTATAGTAAATCGGAGATGAACCCACGGTGAATCGGAGATGAACATGCAGTCATGGCAATCCGCCATCACCGTGGCCTGGCTCCAACTCCTCATGACAAGGCCTCCCGGCGGCGTTGTCCCAGTAAGTCCATTTTACTCAGTCGGCCAGACCTAGTAGTATACTGGCAGCGCGAGATATGGACCTACTCAGTTGGATCACCGCGGTCTTCGTCCAATACGGCTATTGGGTTATCTTTTTCGGCGTGATGCTGGAGAACGCTGGCATCCCTCTGCCGGGCGAGACGGTCCTACTGGCAGCGGCTTTCTTCGCCTGCCAGGGGCACTTCAATCTGGTTATCGTCATCGCTGTGGCTGCCGTAGGCGCAGTGTTCGCAGACTGTACTTCGACAAAGAGCCCACTTGCAAACGCCAGATCAGTCTCGGCTGCAGCGCGGTCAAGTGCAGCGCCTGGTTAGACATGTAGCTCTGGTGAGCTTGACCCGACCCCCCGGCTCGAAAGCCGATGTTGAAGGTAAGAAATCCAGGAACGAGTGACAAGCCGATGCTCCTGAGCTCTGTTCGACAACAGAGGCCGACAATTCGAGCAAGGGGCGAGCCCATTGCTCGTGTGATTCGATTCACCAGACGAGAGTAGGTTTGTGCTTTCATAGAAGCACCTCCTTTCTCGATCCTAGGAATCGGGTCCGACTCGGGGGTCGAGTCCAGTTCACCAATGCAACTTTGCTCCACACTTTGCATGCGTAACGTTACCTTCAGCGGAGCAGGCGCGCAAGCGACTGCGTCCGTGGATAGAGGCACAATGAACAAACGCCCCAAGAAGCTTCTCAACCGGGTCCGCGACCCGATCCGCCTCAAACACTACGTCGCGGCATCGACGTAAAATCAAGCACTCAAGGCCTATAGAGGGCAAGCCGCTCTCCCAGGTGGCCCATCCGCCCCGCCCACTTGAGCCATATCCATAGGTTGTGTAACATCACCGCGATCCCCAGCAGTAGCAAGCGCAGCCCCACCCGCCGCTACGCAGTGCGTGCTCGTGCCTGTTCCTACACCCGGTGGTTGCTCTCGATCCCGAACCGCCTGCGGTACTTTCCCCCCAAGTGAGTGCAAGAAAGTTCTTTACTCAGTCAGCTAGCCCTGGTATACTGGCGGCGCGAGATATGGATCTACTCAGTTGGATCACTGCGGCCTTTGTCCAGTACGGCTATTGGGTCGTCTTCTTAGGTGTCATGCTGGAGAACGCCGGCATCCCCTTGCCGGGGGAGACGATCCTGCTGGCGGCGGCTTTCTTCGCCTACCAGGGGCACTTCAATCTGGTTATCGTCATCGCTGTGGCCGCCGTAGGCGCAGTGCTCGGTGACAACGCCGGCTACTGGATCGGTCGCCGCGGCGGGAGATCGCTGCTCGAGCGCTACGGAGGTTATCTGCTCCTGAACGCGAAGCGACTAGCTGGCTTGGAGCGCTTTTTCGAGCGTTACGGCGCCAAGGCGGTCTTCTTCGCCCGCTTCGTCACTGGATTTCGCGTCTTTACCGCCCTCTTCGCCGGAGCCGGGCAGATGCCCTGGCCGAAGTTTGTGTTCTATAATGCCGCCGGTGCGCTCATCTGGAGCATTACCATGGGGTCCTTGGGCTATCTTTTCGGCTACAGCTGGGAGGCACTGGCCCATTGGCTGGGGCGTGGCAGCTTGGTCGCCGGGGCGGCGCTGCTGCTCATCTTTGCGCTTGTCTGGATTCGCCGTCGCCTGCCGGCCTGGCAACGTGCACTCGATGGCTGGCTGCCCCGCACCCTGGGCCTGCGCGAGCTGCTGATCAGCTTCGCCACTCTGCTCAGCTTGGGGCTCTTCTCCAAAGTAGCTCAGGACGTGGCAGCCAACGAGTCGCAGCGCTTCGACCTGACTATCTTACAGACCATCCACCGGGATCTGCCCGCTGGTTGGGAGTCGCTGATGAAGGCCATCACTGCTCTGGGGTCGTTTAAAAATCTCGGCGGACTTTTGATCATCATCCTGCTAGTCCTGCTCTGGCGGCGGCGCTGGAGGATCGCGCGATTTCTGGCCGTCACCGGTCTGCTCACCCCAGTTTTTATCGAGGGGCTCAAGCTGGCTTTCCATCGGGCTCGTCCCCATCTCTGGCCCGCACCATTCGAAGCTTCGTACAGCTTTCCCTCTGGCCACGCGCTGGGCTCGCTGGTCATCTACGGTGTGCTGGCCTATCTGGTCGACAAGACCTGGCCGCGCTGGCGGCCGGCCATCTGGAGCGTCTACCTGGTGCTGGTGTTGACGATCGGCTTCAGCCGACTATATCTGGGTGTGCACTGGCCTACCGACATCTTGGGTGGTTGGGCCGCCGGAGGACTGCTGCTCTTCGGGCTGATCTACTGGCGCGAGGGACGCTATCGCCTGCCGGCGCTGGTTTGGCTTGAGCTGCGCAAGTTGTGGAACCGAGTAGGGACGAATAGCCGTAGCTGAGCGTGCAGGCAGCCGGAGCCAGGCGTCACTAGCCGCTTGACAGCAGGAAAAATCTTTGCTAAAGTTTAGGCCAATCCAGCGTGATGGAGTCCACAAGCAAGTGCCCTAGCGGGCTAATGACTCCTACCCAGGTGAATAACCTCTGGTAGGAGCGAGCCGGCATAGGGTATCCCTAGCTAGTGCTAGAAGACCCCTGCCAGGGAAGGGGTTTCTATGGACCATAGCCAGCAAGATTCAATGGCCCAGGCGGTGCTCAGCCGGCAAGAGAGGAAGGCCGACGCGGGGCTCAAATCTCTCCTGGAGCAGAGTTTAATAATCCTTAACCAGCTCGGTCCGGAGTTCACCACCGACGGTGAAAACCTGCTGGCCTTACAGTCGCGTCTGCTGGCTGACCGCTTTCAGTTGGCCGTGCTGGGCCAGTTCAAACGGGGCAAGAGCACGCTGCTCAACGCGCTGCTCGGCGAGGAGCTCCTGCCCACCTCCGTCCTGCCTCTCACCGCTATTCCTACTTTCTTGCAGTGGGGTCCCAGACTCCGCGCCCGGGTCGTCTATCAGGATGGTCGCTCGGCAGAAGAGTTCTGCGGAGAGGTACCCGCTGAGCTGGCGGCCTTTTTGGCGAAGTTCGTCACCGAGGAGGTCAATCCCCGGAACCGCTTGGGCATCTCGCAGGTGGAGGTCTTCCATCCGGCTCCCCTGCTGAAGGGTGTAGTGCTGATCGACACGCCGGGCATCGGCTCGACCCTGCGGCATAATACGGAGACCACCCTGAGCTTCTTGCCCCAGTGCGATGCGGCCCTGTTCGTCGTATCGGCCGATCCGCCGATCACCGAGGTCGAAGTGAAGTTCCTCCAGGCCATTCTGCCCCAGGTGGCTCGGCTCTTCGTCGTGCTGAACAAGATAGATTACTTGAGAGAGACGGAGCGCAAGACCGCGCTGAATTTTCTCGCCCAGGTGCTGAACCAGGAGGTGGGGCTTAAGGGGGAGATCCCGATCTTCTCCGTCTCGGCGCGCCAGGGGCTTGAGGCCCGCAGCTCTGGGGATAGCCGGCGCTGGTCCCAGAGCGGTGTGGAAGCTCTCGAACGCTACCTACTGGACTTCCTGGCCTATGACAGATCTCGGGCGCTCAAGCAAGCCCTAGCGCAGAAGGTCGCCGACATCCTCGCCGACGTCTTGATGCGACTGGAGATCTCGATTCGCTCGCTGCAGTTGCCGTTGACAGAGCTGGAAGAGCGCTTGCAGCTTTTCCAGCAACAGCTCCAGGAGGCAGAAGCCCAGCGCATCATCGCCGCTGACCTGCTGCAGGGAGATCAGCGGCGCTTGGCCGCCCGTCTCGAGGAGCAGGCCGAGAGCTTGCGCCGAGGGGCCCGGGATCATCTTGGGGAGATCGCCAAGAGAGAACTGGCCCGGCAGGGCGATCAGCTCGATGAAGGTGCTGTAGAGCGCGTCTTAGCTGAGGCGATCCCGGCCTTCTTCGCCGGGCAGCTCGAAGCGCTCTCGGGGGAGTTCGCGCAGCAGGTGGCCGAGACGCTGCGCCCTCACGAACAGCGGGCTGATGAGCTAGTTGAGGCCATACGCCGCGGGGCGGCGGAGCTCTTTGAAGTGCCCTATCGCGCGCCGCAGAGCGTCCGTGCCTTCGAGGTGCGCCGCCGGCCATACTGGGTGACTCAACGGCCGGATGCCTCTTTAACCTCGATCTCTGCCGGCCTGGCGGAGCGGCTGTTGCCTGCCCACCTGCACCGCGTGCGTGCGGCAAAACGGCTAATGGCTCAGGTCGAGTCACTGGTGCTGCAGAACGTGGAGAACCTGCGTTGGGCGACCCGGCAGAACCTGGATCAGGCCTTCCGTCGCTTCGCCGCTAGCCTGGAAGAGCGCCTCCAGGAGACGATCGCCGCCACCCAGGGGGCCATTCAAGCGGCCTGGACCAAACGCCAGGAGAGCGCTCCGGCCGTCTCCGCCGAGGTCAAGCGCCTGGAGTCGGTGGCCGCAGAGCTGCGCCAGGTCCAAGCTCGACTGGAAAAGGCAAACTTATGGAGCTGAGCGAGGGCGATCGTTCAGAGGTGAACCTGCGGCACCGCCGTGTGATTCGCCTAAATCTGCTCATCTTGGAGGAGACGATGGCCGAGGTCGAGCGGCTGATCGGCGCTGAAGGAGAGGGGATCCTGCGGCGACGGCGCAACCCGCTGAGCACCGCCACGCGCCAGGAGCTCTTGGACCGGATCGAGCAGGTGCGCCGAACATTGGTCGAGCTGAAGGATTCCTTCGGCTTTGCGGTCGAAGAGCAGGATGTGACGCGGATGATCCGCGCGCTGCTCTCCCATCAATGGACGGTGCTCTGCGACACTGAATCGCGCCGGCTGCGGGGTTATGGGGAGCCGGCGCCGGAGTTGGCGGCGCGGCTAGATCCCTCAATTGCCAAGTTGATCCGGCTCGTCGAAGGGATGGAAGCGTGCCTGGTGAGGTGAGCTGATGGGACAAAGTGTGAGCAGGGAGGTCGATCTCATGCCATGTCTCTTCCGCGAGCAGGCGCTGGACGAGGCCGGCCGGGCGGTCTATCACTGCCGGGCGGGAGGAGACTTCGTGCTGGGAACCGTGGGAAGTTTGGCCGTCCAGCAGATCTGTGGGAGCTGTCTCGTGCCGGCGGAGTATGCGCCGGAGCGCCAGCCCTGTCTGTACCTGGTGCCGCTGCGGGTATTTGGGTCAGCAGGAACCCCAACCTTCCTGCTCTGCCGCTGGTTTTACCACAGTGGGCCGCGCAGCTGGGTGCACAGTGCTGAGCAGCAGTGTCCTTGTCCTCACTGGTTTCCCCATCCAGGGAGACAGCACTCGCCGGCGATCGAGGCGATGAACGCGGGGGTGATTCGGGACGCGCTGGCGCTCTACCGAGAAAGGGAGGCACTCCTCAGCGCGCTGGGCACCCCAGAGGGCGGTTGCCCGATCTGTCAGCGGGTGAGCTGCAAGTCAAGCTCGTTCCTGAACGGTTTGAGCGCTGCTGAGCGGACGCACCTCTGCCAAGCGCACCGCGCTCAGCAGGGGAGTGCTCTGCGCCTACCCTCGCAAGAGGAGCAGTTGCAGCTTTTGGAGGAGGCAGAGCGTGCGCTGGAGCAACTGGCACAGCAATTGGCACAGCCTGGGCAGTTACCCAATCATCGGATAAATATACCCTTTTGGCTAAAGCGGCACCTGCGGCGTCGGCGGACGAGAGCTGAGCTGGGGGAGGCGATCTGCCCGGCCTGCACGCGGGAGACTGAATGGATCGCTCCGGCGATGAAGGAATTGATCGGCTTACTGCTGCGTGATCCGGCTGGACCTCGGCTCTATACGCACTCCGCCGGCCTGTGCGCCAACCATTTCGGTCAGCTGCTGGCGCAGGTAGGCCAACCGTGGCATGAACACCTACTCTCTCTGCAGCGGCAGGCGCTCGCGCAACAAAGGGCCAGGCTGGAGCAGCTGCAGCGCGGCTGAGGCACACATAATGACCACACGAATCCTCTACAACTTGCTCCAAGTCGCGGTCGTGATGACCTTTGCCCCCCTGATGGCCGGTGTGCTGGCCAAACTCAAGGAGATGGTGCAGTCCAGGCGTGGGCCGAGCGTCTTCCAGCCCTACCGGGATCTGTGGAAGCTCTTCCACAAGGATGAGGTCATCCCTGAGGAGAGCTCCTGGATCTTTCGGGTGACGCCCTATATCGTGTTCGTCACACCCATCTTTGTGACACTGCTCATCCCCGTGCTCACCAGCTACCCGCTCTTCTTCGCCTTTATGGGCGACATGCTCGGCGTGGGGTTCGTCTTGGCGCTGGGCGGGTTCTTCGCGGCACTGGCTGCGGTGGACACGGCCAACCCCTACGGCCCAATGGGAGCCAGTCGCACGCGCATGGTGAGCTTCTTGGCCGAGCCGGTCTTCATGATCGTCTTCTTCACCGTCTCCTTCGTGGCCGGCTCCACCATCCCCTACATCGTGCAGCAGAGCTGGGTGACCCCTCTCGCAAATTTCTTTGAGCCGGCGCACGTGCTGCTGCTGCTCGCGTTCTTCATGCTGATTACCGCCGAGACTGGGCGCATCCCCGTGGACAACCCCTCGGGCCACTTTGAGCTGGCTATGATTGACGAGTCCAAAGGACTGGAGTATTCAGGTCAAGGCGCGGCACTGATGAAGTGGGGCGGTTGGATGAAGTTCTTCGTGTTGGTCTGCATCTATCTCAACGTGCTGGTCACGCCCTGGGGCCTGGCGGGCGGCCAGGCAGCGGGCGAGGTATTTCTGGCAATCCCGCTGGTGCTGCTCAAGATATTGGCCTTCGTGCTCGTGCTGGTGGTGATCGAGTCGTCGCTGGCCAAGCTGCGTCTCTTTCGCATCAGCGAATTTCTCGGCGCGGCGTTTGTCACCGCAGTGGCGGCGATGATCGCCCAATTGTTCGCGCTCTAAACGGGAGGGAGTCACAAAATGTCGCAAGGGTTCGAGCCGCTGTTGAGCGCACTGAATGCCCTGGCTGGAGGGCTCTTCCTGCTGTCGGCCTTCGGGATGGTGGCCACGCGCCAGGTGCTGGGATGTCTGCGCTTCTTCATCGCCCAGTCGCTGCTACTGGCCGCCAGCGCTTTTCTGCTAGGAGCCGCTCCTCTCTCGGCCCACCTGATCGCCGTGGGCCTGCTGACTATAATTACCAAGTCCTGGTTGTTGCCCTGGCTGCTGCGGCGCATGGTGCGCCAGGAGGTCTACACCCGGCGCGAGATCACCCAAGCGGTCAACATCCCCAGCTCGCTGCTCATCGCCTTGGGCCTGGTGCTGGGAGCCTATTTCCTGAGCGCTCCTTGGCTGCCGGCCGGGGCGGCTGCGGGTGCCGGTTTCGTAAGGATCAACCTGCCGATCGGCCTGGCCGGCCTGCTGCTGGGAGCTTACACCCTGGCGGTGCGTCGCGAGGCGCTGCCGCAGCTCTTGGGCCTGCTGGCCATGGAGAACGGGGCCTTCTTCGCCGGGATCGCTGTCGCGCCGGGGTTGTCGCTTATCGCCGAGCTGGCCGTGGCCTTCGACGTGCTCGTCTTGGCCTTTGTCCTGGGCGTGCTCACCCGCATGATCCATGAGCGAACCGGCAGCACCGAGGTCGGTCGGCTGGCCGCACTCAAGGAGGAGCCCTTCCGATGATCCTGATCGCTATTCTAGCGCTGCCGCTGCTGGCGGCAGCAGTTTGCGGCCTGTCCGGCTCCGAGCGGTGGTCCCCGCGGGTGACGCTGCTGGCGGCGCTGGCGAACTTGCTGCTGGCCGGAGAGGTAGCGCTGCGGGCGGCCGGCGGAGAGACCATCGTCGCCTTGCCCCACTGGATCGCCGCCGACGGCCTGAGCGCCTTGATCGCGCTGCTGATCACCGCCGTGGGGACGAGCGCCGCGCTCTTCTCCTGGGGCTATATGGCACACTCGACTCAAAAGCCACGGGCACTGCGACTCTACTACGTTAATTTCAACTTGTTCCTCTTTGCCATGCTGGCCGTTCCCCTGCTGGCCGAGCCCAATCTGGTCTGGATCGCCGTGGAGCTGACCACGCTCTTCTCGGTATTATTAGTCTCTTTCGCTGACACCCATGACGCCCTGGAGGCGGCCTGGAAGTACGCGGTGCTCACCTTGTCCGGGGCGGCGATCGCCCTCTTCGGCTTCTTGCTGCTCTTTTGGGCCTGGCAGACCGCCGGGGGCGGGCCGTATAGCTGGGCCACTCTGCGCGCCGCGGCCGGCGCTATGCCACCTCGGCTGCTGCAGGCGGCCTTCTTGCTCATCCTGGTGGGCTTTGGGGCCAAGGTGGGCCTGGTGCCACTGCACACCTGGCTGCCCGATGCCCATAGCCAGGCCCCCACACCGGTCTGCGCTCTGCTCTCCGGCGTGGAGACCTCAGCAGTGCTCTACGTGATATTGCGCCTGTTGCCCCTGCTGGGCCCCGCCAGCCAAGGGCGTGCCTGGGCGCTGGCCTTCGGCCTGCTCTCGGCGGGCGTGGCCTCATTCTTGCTGCTGCGGGTGCGCGACTATAAGCGACTTTTCGCCTTTTCTACTGTAGAACAGATGGGGATCGTGCTGGCCGCTGCCGGGCTGGGCTCCGGCGCGGCTAGCTATGCCGCCCTGCTCCAAATCGTAGCTCATGCGCTCGGCAAATCATTCTGCTTCTACGCCGCCGGCTCGGCGGCGCTCTTGAGCGGGACCACCGAGATCGCCGGGGTGCGCGGTCTGCTGCGCAGCTCGCCGCTCGGCGGTATCGCCCTGCTGCTGGGAGGTCTGACCATCGCCGGGGCGCCCCCCTTGGCGCTCTTTTTGAGCGAGTTTTCCATCCTGAAGGCCGGCCTGTCCGGCGGGCAATACCTGGCAGTAGCGCTGCTCACGCTGTTCATTGCAGTAGCTTTCTTCGGCATCTTACGCCACATACTGCCCATGGTCTTCGGTAAGCCCCTGCCGCAATCTGTCAACAGGAAACTGCCCCGCAGTGTTGTGCTGACACTGCTGCTGGCCGCGCTGCCGCTCTTCGTGCTGGGGGTCTATCTCCCGGAGCAGCTTAGCGCGCTATTACGCGTTGCGGCCGCGGCTCTGACCCACTTGGCGAGGTGATCGCATCATGAAAGATATGCAAGCGCTCTGCGAGCAGGCCCGGCAGCTTTGGCCCAGCGAGGTCCAGGCTCTCAGGATCGACGAGGCCGGCCGGCTGGGCGAGCTGCGCTGCGCTCCCCAGACGCTGCCTGAGCTGGCGGACTGGTTGTTCAACGAGTTGAGCTATCAGTTTGCCGGGCTGATCGTCGAAGAGGCTGGGCGGCACTGGGAGCTGCGCTACCTATTTTACGGTCAGGCCGGCCGGCTCTATCTCTTGAGCGAGCAACCCTTGGCCGAGAGGAGTTTTCCCAGCCTCAGCACCAGGGTGCATGCCGCCGACTGGCAGGAGCGTGAGGCCGAAGACCTGTTCGGATTGGTCTTCAGCGGCCATCCCCGTTTGGGAGATTTTGTTCTGCATGATGACCTCTGGCCGGAGGGACTGGAGCCCATGCGCCGCTCATTCACCGGCACCCGGCCGGTGAGCGACCGCCAGGCGCGCACCGATTGGCGACCGAGACGGATCGTGCAGGCCCCAGGGGCGTTCGTCATGCCCATTGGACCCATCTATGGGGGAGCCACCGAGTCGGCCCACTTCCTGCTGGAGACGGTCGGTGAAGAGGTGATTCGCGCCTTCCCACGGCTTTTCTATCAATACCGTGGGGTCGAAAAACGCGCCGAGGGTGCGCCGTTCTCCCAGGGCTTGCTGCTGGCCGAGCGCTTCGCTGCCCGCAGTGCTTTCGCCCACGCGCTGGCCTACTCGCGCGCCATTGAGGCTTTGAGTGCGGTTGAGCTGCCCCCGCGCGCCCGGCAGTTGCGGGTCTTCTTCGCCGAGCTGGAGCGCTTCCGGCATCACCTGGGCACCATTGAGGGGATCTGCACCTCGACCGGGCTGGCCGTGGCCGCCAGTCAAGCAGCCCTGCTGGAAGAGGAGGCGCTGAGGCTCTCCGGCGCGCTGGCGGGCCATCGTTATCTCTTCGGCCTGGCAGCGCCCGGCGGATTGGCCCACGATGTGCCGGCGGCGGCCTGCCGCGAGGCGGTCAGTCAGGCCCAGGCTATCCGGCGACGCGCGCAGGAGCTGCACCAGCGCCTGCGCCGCTCCTCCAGCTTCCTCGATCGCTTGGAGCAAGTGGGCCTCATCTCCCCGGAGCAGGCCCGCGATCATGGCCTGGTCGGCCCGGTGGCCCGCGCTTCGGGGCTCTCTCGCGATCTGCGGCAGGCACAGCCCTACTCCGGCTATCCATCGTGCTCATTTAGAGTTCCCTGTGAGCGGGAAGGGGATGGCTACGCGCGACTGCGGGTCTTCTTCGCCGAGATTGATCAAGCGGTGGAGCTCATGGCTCAAGCGGCGCAAGATCTGCCGCGCGGCCCGGTCAGGGCAGAGTGCCGGCCGGCGGCAGGAGCGGCGCTGGGCTGGGTCGAGGCTCCGGTGGGTGCGGCCTTCCATTGGGTCCGTCTGGATGAGAGCGGCCGGATCATGCGCTATCGGCTGATGACGCCGTCCTTTGCCAACTGGCACGGCTTCCACCTGGCCGCCGAGGGCTTTGCCTTTCAGGATTTTCCGATTATCCTGGCCACCTTTGGGCTGTCGGTGGCCGAGAACGATCGTTAGTCGGAGAGGAGGAATAATGAGCGAATGGGTCTTGCAAGGTCTGCGCACCGGGATCAAAACCACGCACTATCCCGACGCCAGAGAGCGCGCGCCGGGCGTCTCACCCGGTCGGCCGGTCGGGGGCAGTTATCCCGCAGATCAAGCTGAAGCGCTGCTGGCCCGCTGTCCCACCGGCGCGCTGCGCTATCAGGATGGGCAGGTGATCATTGACTATCGGCGTTGCGTGCATTGCTTCCGCTGCGCTCGGGAGCTGAAAACGCCCCTCACCTGGGAGATGGATTACGAGTGGGCTGGGGCCAATACGCCAGGATTGACCGGGCCTTTCGGCCGCTCGGTGCATATTCTGGTAGTGGACACCGGGGACTGCGGTGCCTGCCTCAATGAGGTGAAGCAGCTCAATAACCCATACTACAACATGCACCGATTGGGCTTCTTCATCACGCCCACCCCCCGACAGGCGGACATTCTGCTCGTCGTCGGAGCGCTGAGCGCTCCGATGCGCGAGCCGCTCCTACAAGCCTACCAGGCGATGCCCGACCCCAAGCGGGTGGTGGCCGTGGGAGCCTGCGCCCTGTCAGGCAGCCTATTTGGGCCCAGCTTCGCCTGCGGCACGGGCGTGAGCGAGCTGCTCCCGGTGGCGGTAGAGGTGCCGGGCCAGCCGCCGCCGCCGCTGGCCATCCTGCACGGCCTGCTGGTCGCTGTGGGACGCCGGCCGGCCGTCCCGCTCAGCTCACCGAACTTGCCTATGCCCATACCTGTAATAGAGGAAGTGCACAGCCGGCCATGACCCTTGCCACCTTGATCGGGATCTTTTTCGCCCTCTGCGGCGCCGGCCTGCTGGCTACCCTGGCGCTCCCGGAGCGTCAGGCGCCGCGCGTGCTGGCCTGGAGCGGGGCGCTGGCTTCGTTCTTTATCCTCTGGGCTGGCGCGGCTGCCCTGCTGGGCGGAGAGAGTTTCCGGCTCTCACTCTGGACGCTGCCCCTGCTGGGACGATTGAGCTTGGGTCTGGACCGGATGGGAGGGCTCTTCCTGCTGATCGGTGGGCTGGTGACGCTGCCCGTCTCCGTCTTCTCCCTGGGCTACTTGCAGCGCTATCAGGGCAAGTATAACCTGCGCGCTTTCGGGCTGCTCTATCTGGCGCTGCTGGCCTCACTGGCGCTGATCCCCTTGGCCGCGGACGCCTTCACCTTCCTGATCGCCTGGGAGGCGATGTCGCTGCTCAGCTTCTTCTTGGTCGCCTTCGAGCATGAGCGCCAGAGAGCGGTCCAAGCGGGCTATCTGATGCTGGCCGTAGGTGAGCTGGGCACGCTGGCCGTCGCCTTGGCCTTCCTGCTGCTGGCAGGCGCCGCCGGAGGGCTAGATTTTCCCGCGCTGCGAGCGTCGTCCGTCGGGCTGGGCGCGACCATGCGCTGGACCATCTTCCTGCTCTCGTTCTTCGGATTTGGGGTCAAAGCCGGACTGGTGCCGGTCAACTTCTGGCTGCCGCGCGCCCACCCGGAGGCCCCGGGCAACGTCTCCGCGCTGCTCTCCGCCGTGATCCTCAACCTGGGTATCTACGGCATCTTGCGCTTCAATGGTGATCTCTTGCCGATCAACTCAGTCGGGCCGGGCCTGGTCGTCCTGGCGATCGGTGTGCTCTCCGCGCTGGTGGGCATTCTCTATGCCACCATCGAGAACGATCTGAAAACTCTGTTGGCCCACAGCTCGATCGAGAACATGGGCATCATCACCGCCAGCCTGGGCGCGGGGTTTATTTTCACCGCTACCGGCCATCCGGTGCCGGCGGCCATCGCCTTCTTAGCGGCTCTCTATCATTTGGTCAATCATTCGGTCTATAAGGCGTTGCTCTTTCTGGGGGCCGGGACGCTCGATGCCCAACTGGGCACCCGTGATCTCGACCGTTTGGGCGGCCTGCTGAAGCGTATGCCGTGGCTGGGGCTGTTCATGCTGATCGGGGCCTTGTCCATCGCCGGGCTGCCACCGCTGGGCGGCTTCGTCAGCGAGTGGTTGAGCTTACAGGTGATGCTGCGCAGCGTCGAGCTGGCCTCCGTAGGGATCAAAGTCGCCTTCGCCTTGGCCGGGGTGGGACTGGCGCTCACCCTGGCGCTGGCGGTCACCTGCTTTGTGAAGACTTTTGCGATGGGCTTCTTAGGCTTGGCACGCTCTGAGGTAGCCGAAGCAGCACGGGAGGGGCCGCGCTCGGCGCTGATCCCTCTGGGCTTTCTGGCCGGTCTCTGCCTGCTGTTGGGACTGGGGGCCACCTACGTCATTCCGGCGCTGGACGGTGTCGTCAGGCCCTTAGCGGGGACCAGCGCAGCCGCAGCCTTGGTGCCACCGTTCTTCGCCACCCATCCCAAGCAGGCTGAGCTGCCACCGGCCTTCGCCGCCGATTTTCATGATTTGGGCGCTCAACTGGGCAAGAATTTTCTGCCGGGGCGAGGGCTGGTAGTGCTGCATCGCGGTGGAGCGAAGAACCCGGTAATATTCGCCATGTCCACCGCCTACACTTTTGTGGTGCTCCTGCTGCTGCTGCTCGTCGTCTATCTGGCTGTGCACTGGGGTCCGGCCTGGCGGCGTCAGGTGACCTACCAGCCGCGCTGGGCAGGGGGGCTGAAAAAGCTCTTGCCGGAGATGACCTATACCGCCACGGGCTTTGCCAATCCGGTGCGCGTGATCTTTGAGGCGATCTTCCGGCCCACGGTCGTCGAGAACACCCAAGACGCGGCGCGAGAGCACTTTCGCACGCTGATCCGGCGGGAGCACCGGCAAGTCCATCTGATCGACCGATTGGTGCTGAAGCCGATCGCCTGGGGTGCTTTGGCCATCGCGGACGGCCTGGCGCGGATGCATCATGGGCGGATCAACGCCTACGCCGGCTATGGGCTCCTGGTGTTGCTGATCGTCTTGATTCTGGCCCGACTGCTCTAGGGCGACGAAGGGAGGACTATGGCGCTCTTTACCGGAGAGTTGCAGCGGGCGCTGGCCGCGCCGGGCTGTCCGCTCTGTCGGCTGGTGCGCCATCAGGAGGAGGCCTGGATCTGGCATACGCTCTATGAGTTCACCGGTGACCCGGGGGTGCGCAGTCGGCTAGATGCCAGCTATGGCCTCTGTCATGAGCACGCGCATCTGCTGCGCCGGGTGCTGACCGGCCACCGGCTGCTGGGCGGCAGCGGGGTAGCGCGCATCTACGAGACGGTGGTGCTCAGATATAGCGAGCAGTTGGCCGCACTCCAGGGGGCAGGGGGCAGACTGAAGCAGTGGCTGGGCTCTGAGCGCCAGCAGCTAGCCAAGCTGGAGCTCAAGGGTTGTCCGCTCTGCCTGTCCAGTCAGCAGGCAGAGCGAGGAGCGGTCTTTTTTCTGCTGGAGGCTTTGCAGAAGGAGGGCCAACTGTGGCGTCCGAGGCTGAAAAGCTCGGAGGGCCTTTGCAATCCTCATCTTCTCCTGACCTTGGAGGACAACCAGGCGCACGAAGACCCGGAACTGCGGCAGTTTCTCATCCAAGACCAGTTAGAGCGACTGGCCGAATTGCAGGGGCGGCTCTACCAGTTGCAGCGCAAGCAGCGCTACGACGTGTACGAGCAGATTAGCGAAGAAGAGGCCTGCTCCTGGCAGGAAGCGATCTGGCGTTTTACCGGGATGCAATACGAAAAGCTGCTCTGGCAGGTTGGGCCGGAGAGCGATGTGGGGGCTTAGCAAGTCAGACCCTGAAGACTCCAAGGAGTTGACAACTACGGAACCTGCGGATAGAATTGTACTCATAAATGAATAAGTGAGGACATTATTATCCATGAGTGGTAGCAGGGACCGGTTCGGTGGCAGCTTCCAACGAGCTATAGGCATCTTCCGCGAGCAGGGAGGTATGCTGCGTACAAGCGAGGCGCTCAGGGTAGGAATTCACCCTCGCACTCTCTATGGCCTGCGCGACGCGGGGATCATTGAGAGGCTAAGTAGGGGACTATACCGACTTGTGGAGACACCGCCTCTGGGGAATCCCGACCTGATCACTGTGGCCCTGAAGGTTCCCAAAGGCGTAATCTGCCTTGTTTCTGCACTGGCTTTTCACAATCTCACCATCCAGGTGCCTCACAAGGTCTACCTTGCACTGCCAAGAGAATCGAGGAAACCACGCCTTCGGTACCCGCCTCTGCAGGTGTTTGAGTTCGGCAGCGAGGTTTTTCCCGCTGGGATCGAAGTTCATGAGCTGGACGGCGTTTCTGTGCGGGTCTACAGCCCTGAGAAGACCCTAGCTGATTGCTTCAAGTACCGCAATAAGCTCGGACTGGACGTAGCCATTGAAGCGCTGAAGCTCTATGCCGAGCGCCGGAATGTCAAGGTAGGTGAAATCACGCGCTACGCACAGATCTGTCGGGTGGCCAAGGTGATGCGTCCCTATCTGGAGGTGGTGTTTTGATGATGCGCTCTCCGAAGGACCTTTTCCTTGGTCCTGTGATCGAAGCCCTTTCTCACGAGGAACGCTTCGTAAAGATGTGGGGCACACCAGGCCCATGGCGCTGAATTGGAAAGGGTCTCCAGATAGCCGCAAGCGTCTTATTCGGGGTATCATCCCTCGGTAAGGGGACTTCACATCATCTTGAGATCAAAAGGGATGTTGGCTTGCAAGACTTGACCCCGCAAGACCCCCACGTTGCACGAGAAACGCTGTAAGCTCGTCCACGGTGAACGCCGGGTGCTTGGCGAAGAATTCTTGTAGCATGTCGCTCGGCCCTCCACTTGACAAACATGCAAGATAAGGCTAACGATATTGGCCTTATCTCACACCGATGTCAAGTTGCTCTAATGCACAAGTATCACGATCCTTAACCTGCCATTCTGAGAGGGACGTCGAATAATCTCGTAGTGGCCTTGAAAACCAAGGTGCTTAGCGGGAGTTAACCTCGAAAAAAGCGAAGAGTTCAGCATGACAAACCTCACAAAACCTCATGATCATGCACTAATTACTGTGTTTGACATCTGTAGCAGTGTGTCGTAGAATATAGACAATCCAGGAAACTGGAGGTGGATCGCCCGCATAGGGCGAGCGTGAGGAGGCCCTAACCAGGGCCTTTTCATTTGGGGAACAGGACTTTCCCATATCCTTCCACCCACCCCTCGTAGAGGTGTCGATTCAATTTCCTCTCAACAATTTCCCTAATCTGAGTTGCAAATGGTGGTAAGGGACCATCTATCATTCTTTTTTCGATCAAAACAGTCTTTCGTAGCGGGTTACTGAGCAGGTCAGCTAGCTGTAGACCCGCGATGTTAGCGGATTTAGGTTTGACTTTAAGCTGTTTGCTGCTGAGTGCATTCTAGAAAAAATCAGCCTTCTTAATCCATGCCCCTTGTTTATAAACTCGGGCATATGAGTCTTTGAGCAAACGATCCTCGCGACCACCCCGGCTTTCGGCTATCACGTCTCCACAGCGGTTGATGTGGTTGAGAAACCCACAATAGCGCTGAAGCAGAAATCCCATCGCCAAATGGTATGGATGAGCGGGTGTTGGATACCGAACCTTCAGTTCCTTCTTGTCGATAACAACAGCGACAAGTTTGAACTCCGCGCGCTTGATCAGCACCAGCAAGTCGTGGTCGAACGCCTTGGCTTTATCTGGATCACGAAGGCGCCAGAACGCCCGGCGACGGTTGATGATGTCTTCCCGATGAAGGATTACCGGTTCATCTGGATTGTGGGGGATATGGTGTTGTTTGAAGGTTTCCAGCTCTTGGTGAAAGCTACGGTAGTCTCGCCCCCGAAGCCAGCAACCTAGGAGGCACAGGTAACGATGACCTTCTTCTTCCAGGTGCTTAAATACGTGATCTCCTGTATTCGCTGATGTATAATCGGAATCGCTCATCCGGTTCAGTTGGGCGATCTGACCGTGAACGATCCACCTTTACCTCCTGTGCTGGCCACGAGAGACATCATAGGGTATTCTCCCTCAACGATCTTAATCTCCTTATCCGTGAGGCTGTAGAGCTCATAGACCAAGCGGTCAATCTACTTGTCTGTCGCGCCGATCTGTCCAATAACTTAGCATCATTTATCCACTCCAGGCGCATACGGCAACTGCGAAACCGTAATATGTACCTGGATGTAGAGCTGCCTGACTTCAACTATCGCCCTGTCTTCTTTTTTGGCCTCTCCTTTGGTGGACCCTGCTCTTGTGGCCTCTTCTTTGGTGGAGCTTGCCGCTTTCTTAGTGGCTTTTTCTTCGGTGGAGCTTGATCTCCCTTTTGCGCCACGATACCCTCCTAACATATGTGAGTTTCGACATGCATGACATTAATGGGACGTAATCGGCCATGAACCAGAACCAAGATCATAAACTGTTGTCGCATTCCAACCAATCTCTCGCC
>ENA-ORDP01000045-ORDP01000045.1-marine-sediment-metagenome-genome-assembly--contig:-NODE-45-length-68754-cov-7.216117_pt1 | contig 68754 bp, 78 predicted proteins | sample MGYA00248627_ERZ508539 | MGnify/ENA primary metagenome ERZ508539 (study PRJEB26208, sample SAMN05571518) | marine sediment metagenome | biome: deep sea; feature: Hydrothermal vent; material...
ATGGACCTGCTGTTGTTCGGTCTGATGGTTTTCAGGCATGGTGGCTAGATGGCAAACTACATAACCCTGATGGGCCTGCTGTTATTAGTGCTGATGGCTATCAGGCATGGTGGCTGGATGGCAAGCTACACAACCCAAATGGTCCTGCCATTACTCAGGCTGATGGTTCCCAGGAGTGGTGGCTGGGTGGTATTTTAATAGAATCCAGAATTAAACCGAAACAGAGCAGAAAGCTTCCTCCTTTAGGTGGAGGATGTAAGCGAATTAATACTTGACTTATTTAATATTAATAATTATATTAAATATATCAAATAGATTTATTATCCATTAGGATGCTATTTGTTAGTAGAAATAAACACCACCATGTGTTGCTTGTATTGATTAATCAATAATCGTAAAAGTAAGGCAATACATGAATAAGAAATATATTTTGTTCTGGTGTGAATAAATTAATATATTTCCGTTCAGGGCATTGAACGCCAGTTGTGGGAATCTCCGTCCTTTAGGTCGAAGGGGATGTCAAAACTTATTAGTTAGTAGAAAAGTCCCTGGAATAATATCACCAGAGATTATTTCTTGTTTATTATCAAAATTAGTTCGTGTGGTGTACGTGCAGAAGCGTACACAACATTTCGCCCATGATAATATTTATATTAGGTATTTTGGTACTATTTTCGCAATAGAAGCTATCAATCACAAACAAAGCATAGCCATATCAGCATAAAGTATGTTATATAGTATTCTAATATCATCATGAGAATGGTCTGATTGCATCCAAGTATGTGTAGAATATTTATTTACTATTTCTACCACCTCTTCGGCTGTCATACCTACTGTTAAATCTTCAGACATATTTTTCCACCTCAATTATCATGGCCATATACAATGAATCATACAGTGACCAATATCCCCTTCTTTCATAGTAGGTACTGGTACCACGAACCATATCAGATTCTATACCTGGGACCAAAACTAGGCGCTGGTAACTGTGATCATGCATGCTTGGTTTGCCATATAATCGTACTATCCTTATACGTTCTTTTAATTCGTCCTTGTACGGCTTTCCTATTACTTGCTGCATATATCATCTACCTCAATTCTCATAGCATCATATAATGCATCATATAGTTCCCATTGATTTTTTCTTATATAGCTGTCTTCAACACCGAATAACTTAGTTTCAACACCGCTACACAATATTAAATATAACCCCTTACCACGATAATACATTTCTGGCTTACCATATGTCAGTATTATTCTGATGCGCTCGTCTAATGTTATTGTTGACATTAAAAGTTTTCATCCATTTCTACGTCAATTACTTCTAATAGCATAGCCGAATACAATTCATCATATAACAATATAAAAGCGTCATGTAAATAGTCATTTATTGGACACCTAATGGTGCCAATCATTAAATACTCAGAATCCTGTTGCGGTATGCCATATTTTATAAGAATAAAAATTTTCTCACTGTCATGAATTTGTGGTATATTTAATAAGTTTTTTGACATGCTGACAATTATATCAGCAATATCACTATAGTTCAACTGGTGTTATTGTGTGTGGTGTTTGGATCTATATTAAGACGGTGCTAGCGGGTCTATGATAACTAGTTGTGGGCCGGTGCTGGTAAGTCTAAGCATAAAGTTGTTCATACTCATATCTTGACCATGTTCATCTATGAATGGTTGTAATAGTTTCATTGCACTAATAAACTCATCCAGGTGTGAGTTTTTAGCTACTGTAGTATCGTCAACATAACTATCAATATAACTGTGCAGTTTTGTATGATTCTGAAATGAATCTTCTATAACTTCAGCCGGAAACCCAGCATTTCTAAATGCAGAAAATACAGCATCGTGCAATTTTGGATTAGATACCTCATGCAGCTTTTCCATTATGACAATTAAGTGGAAGGGAGAATGCTTATAATTTGGAGCATCAGATTGCTTCTCATACAGCTTTGCATTGAATATTCTAGGGAAGTGTATATTATCCTGATGATCCATTATAAACTTTATGAATTCAAAGTATGCATCACCGTCTAGGTTCTTAATATCAACTAATTTAATTATCTTGTTTGGATCTCTTGGGTGTTGGTATACCTGGGCCTGATATCCAGCAGCAATGAATCTACCACTAGGTTTAAACCCGGTCTTAGTAATTGTGTGATGATCTCGTAACTCGAATATGTTCATTATGGGTATGTTAAGCGCTTATTTCTGGATAATTAATTTCCGTATATCATATGGTTTGATTCTGGCATTATGTGCTCCCAGTATGCAGCCATTACGTCACTACTAAAAATATCCCATACCTTTTGGGCATCAGCCCAATGATAAAGAGGAGCTTCACTGGCTTCTACTAATGGCTGTGTTAGGTCTTGCATACGCATAGTTGTATTTACTGCATGTTTACTTATCAGGAAATACATCGATATAAGGGAAGCGTGCTCAACCAAAATCCAGTGGGTCTATAAGGACAATTTGTGGACCACTGCCAGTAAGACGTATCATGATATTACCTATGTGCATATCAGTACCGAATGCCTCGAAGTAGGGTTCAAGTAATTCAAGTGCTTCCTTGAATTGTGGATTGTTGGTCTCGGCTGCCAGTTTCTTGCGTCTGTCAGAATTGTTAAACGCCATTTTCACATTCAATACCGCATCGTAAAGCTCATCATCACTCCAGGAGTCAGTATTTATCCCGAGTCTCCACAGGCTCTCTATGGTTGCATCCTGGAGCTTTTCACTATCTACAGGATGCAGCTTCTCCATAACTATTATAAGCCGGTAAGGAAGCGCACCATCAGCGTCGTTGGGCATTTCATGTATCTTTGCAGAAAATATCCTGGGAAAGAAGGGATTATCCTGGTGTTTCACAATTAGCCTGACGAAATTAGTGTAGGCGTCCGTTCTTGGATTGAATAGCTTCACCACCTTCACCACACGATCTGTGTGGTTTGGATGCTGGTATACTTTGGCTTGCATTCCTGAACCCAGGATATCTGAATTCGGCGATTGGAACTCGTTCTTTGTCTGTGGCGTGGTTTGGTTCATTAGTTCCTGGATTTTCATGATTGTATTTACTGCCAAAAAATTTTTTGACGATAGCGAAGTACTATATAATCCTTCTTGAATTATACCAGAGGTGTTATTATATTACCGTATAATCATTAAACCACGGAGTACTAATAATGAATATAACACAGAAATTAAGAGATGCTAATTTTGACTGGGATATACCCAAACACCGGTGGATTGCACGCGGTGTGATGTTTACACTAATATTAGCACTATATGGGATTGGTGGAACCACTGCTGTTGCTGTTACGGCTCTATATATTGTTATGTTGTTAGTGTTACAAAATGTAAACAATTAAGAGGAATAAGCATGAAAGTAATAGAAATAACAGCAGAAGCAATTACCGATATCGCATTCGTGCAGAACACCATTAACTCGGTATGTTCACTAGGTCTGGATTACAACTATCCACTGCGTAGTGTAGAAATGTCTAATCTTGGTATTTTGACCTTCAATTATGATGATGGAAAGAAAGAAGTAACATCGCAGCTAATTGAGCACGTTGCAATATGATCCGTAAAAGCAACATATAAGTTGCTATGACCTATATACGTTGCTATAATCCGTAAAAGCAACATATAAGTTGTCATGATCCATAAAAGCAACATATAAGTGGCATATGATCTACATATGATTCAAATGCCACTTATAAATGGCATTGAAGTCCGAAGTACTACCCGCTCTTCTCCTGCGAAGCAGAGAAGCCGCTCTTCGCTTCGCAGAAGAGAAGCCGCCAGCACACACAAATAGCTGAAGTACGCCCGATAATTTAGTTCTGCGACACCGGTCTCCAGCACTTGACTACCAAACAAAAAGACCTATATTAATCACACAAACCAGCGTCAAGAATTGATGGGTTTGTAGTTTTTGACAATTTACGTTGATCTATTTGTTTTTGAAATAGGCAACTAGTAAGTTATTTGTGACGTACATATTGGCATAGCCGGTTGTATGAAAGTACCAGAGTAAACTGGATTGCAAATAACCGGGCAAGGTCTGTCCGCCGTTAAAGGGAATCAGGTAAATCGTAATTTTACTGGAACAGATACCGCTAAAGCGGTATCAAGAGTTCCGGTTGCGTGCTGAACTCCGGTAGTCTACCCATAATCGGTTGACATAATCACAATCTTGTTGTATCATAATATATCAATATAATCTATTGATATATTATTGCATATCACATAGGAAATAATCACTGTGAACAGACGACCCAAGGCACCAAAAGGATTCTTTGAAGGATGGACATCCGATGATGAATACACTAGGACGAAGATTGCCACAGAATACTGTGCCTGTGATTGTCTCAAAGTTATTCTTCTCATGGCAGAGCAATTGATGACTATTGAGCGCCTGCAAAAAACAGATGTCCTGGCTATGATAGCGCGTGATTTAGATATTCATTTCGGCGAAGAAGATTGCTAGCAGTATGCAAACAATTACTACCACAGATAAACTAAAAATACTACAAACATATGGAAGGATGACGTGTGGTATTGATGAAATAAATGGTAAATTTAATATCACTATTGACAATAATACATCATTCACAGTTTCAGAATACACCAAGGATGAGGCTATTAATTCTTTATTTAAGGACGTTGATAACATGATGTGGTTTGAGATAGAATAATATATAAACGCTAGATCAGCTAACTGACACATTCTATACGATCAACTTCCTGCAACATTTTTCCTTTTAGTTCTTTAATCATACCGGACAAATCTCCAGGTTCGAAGTACGCGAACCACACAGACGATGGTGTATAGCTTGTCAAACACCATCCTAATGTGTGCTTTGCTATATAACCATATGACTTAAGTAGTTGCCTACTTGTTTTCATTTTCAATACGTTCAATAGTTCTAAGCATTAGTGAAATAATAGCCGTTACTACACCATCATCATCATGGTATTCACATACATAACTATGATCACCACACACTAGCTTCCATATATTATTATTTATACTGATGTAACCATATGATCTAATTATTTCACTACTGGTTCTAATCATTTTAATAACCTCATTCGATTTATAATATTATAAAATATTCCCTTGATGAAATTAACCACTCGATCATTGAACGGTGTTTTGAATATTATCATAGTAACATCTTCAGATATCAAGATATTTGTATAACCGTTTTCATGAAAAGTATTTATTCTTCATGAATAATACTCATATTCCATGGTTATTGCGAATAACGATTTTTTTTTAACTATACACATAATTAATATAAATACTTATTCCGGAGTTCAGCACGCAGCCGGAACTTTGATACCGTTTTAAAGCGACTTTTCTGCGGGCGGGGGAAGCGGGTCGTCCTTAGGACTTTGATGTGTTGTTTTGTGGTGGATTACACTCATCCCACATCCGGTCGTAGACACGTTTCAAAAGTTCTTGGGTAGTAAACCCAGCAAACATAATACGGCTATAATAAAAATATACATCGCGCTGTTGATCGGTGCTCATATTTTCAATATTCTCGTATATGTTGTTACTGATGTTTTGCATTTAGTCATACCTCATTGTATTCTTTCATCGTTGACTTGTAGTATTTAATCATATATAATAATTGTTCATTAATCAATAGTGAGGAATATGAAATGAAATTAATCGTATTAATGTTATCGGCGTTGGTATTAAGCACAAGTGCCGTATCAGCTCCCTTCCAGGCAACCATCGGTAGTGTTCAGGTCACTGAAGGAGATCGTGCTGTTCTGCTTGAGGCTCAACAATATGGTCTTGACCAACAGCAGAAGTTACCAGCAAACACCGTTGAAATCAATTCACTTCCTACGGATTCGACCGTTGTTGATGCGGTTCCGTCTAATTCAGTGGGCATTATTACCAATGAAGGTCTGGATTCCTTCAACCAGTAATAACGCACCTGTAGTTCCATTTATGGAAATATAGATACGTTATTAAACGCAATCGGAGAATACTGATGTCACATACGATTATCAAGCAACCAAACGGAAACTTCGCCATATTCTCTTCGTGCGTTGATGACTTCATATTCACCAATGCAACAAAAGATGATATAATTCAGATGTATATAGAAGACGAACGCAACCGCATTGTTGAACGTGTTAATCGCATGTTTGAGTTCTTCGAGTCCGAAGGCACATCACCACGGCACGTGCGACGGCCATCAATGGATTGGGATGAAGCACTTAGACGCCGCAAACAAATCCACGGTGATGATGTAGAAGATATAAGCGACTGCGTTTAATTCTTCTGTTGTAAATCACTGATTATAATCAGTATTATTTAATACTTGACCACTTATTAAAAAACCTGTATAAATACTTACTCATGCAGCTAATCTGTAAGAGGTATGTATTATGAGTAATCAGAAACATGACAAAAAGCACATATTTGATGATGGCACATATCAGGGACCAATTCCTGCCTGGGGTCTGATTGTAATTGTTGTTACTCTTCTAGTAGCAGCGGGTTTCGTGTCATGATAGACATTATCGTTAACATCGTTATTATTACCGTTATGATATCTGGTGCCGGATATCTTCTGTACCATGCAGTTCACGGTAGAACTACACCATCCGATAGCTAATCAATGACTGTAATTAAATTTTAGGAATAATCATGATTGAAATCTATCCATATGAAGAACGTGGGTATCCGTGGGGGTTTTGTTATCTACACGGCAATGCAGAAGATATTTTCACCCAACCAAATAACGAGCAGGATCTGTTTGTGGCTAGTTGTCAGATGCCAGAACAGCCTGGATCGTATGCGTGCACCATAGCCGGTAAGGCTGCCGTTGCTGTAATAGGAGATTATGCCGGTGTCCGTGGTGGTAGAGTCGCTTTAGTTGTTGATGCTGAAGCGCTGAAGCATGCTCTGAATGTTGACTCCTGGTGCTAGGTGGTCGGCAACGTACATCTCACTTATATGTCGCAATAATCTATGCGACACTAAGATATGTCGCATTCTTTCATCAACATATCGTATACTAGGTCCATAAGGTTAGTGCTAGCCTGTTCTGCGGTATCACCAACACGCATTGAAATAACACCAGTAGTGCTTATCAGTCGTGCATAATATAAACCATGCCCAGATAGGTATAATCTGCCGTAGCTTCTTATGATATCATCTGTTGATTTCATTGCTATAATATTGCATTTATTAATTAATATGTCAAGGAATCATAAGTTGACTTTTAGCAAAAATTCATATATACTGCCTGATAATATTTATAGGAGAGATATATGAGTACCATTTACCTACAAGATTATCGGGATGCTTCTCCAGAAGGCAGAATAATTCGTGAGTGGAATTCAGGAAGCACACTGCGCGGGGCTGTACAACGCTTGGAATCATGGTATGGAATACAACGCTCTGTTGTAATTTCGTTCTGGGGAGGCTTTACAAACAAGGGTATGGGTGTGTTGGGTTTAAACCTCGTAAGGAAACAAACACAGATCCTGTTTACCTCGCCTGGAAAGGTATCATTAGTCCCGTCGCTCAGTTGCTGCGTGGAATACCGGAGGAACAGTGACCACGGAGGAATTACTTAATCTATACGGTGATCCGTGTATTGTGTTTGATGGTACGGGCTGGAGTGCTTTTATAATGGGTGATATTAAGGGTGCCGGGCTCTATGACACTGACCCTAATCGTGATGAAGCAATACAAACACTAATTGAATCAATACATAATAGTATGTGGGAACTGTGTAAATCTTAATGGTGAAATATAATGGAAACGATTATTAGATTTCTGACAGTAATTTCTTGTATTACTGTAATTGCCGGTGTAATTATGATATGAATATATACGCTGATGAGTCTGACATACTAACTAGTAGTGAAGCTGAAGATATCCTTAAAAGATGTTATAATCATCACACCTGTTGGTGTGATATATCTAGTAAGTGGCAGGTTGTGTTTAAAAACACTACCAATAATATAACCACAGTAGTTTCTGAAGGAAAACTAAAGTGTGAAATTATACATATTGTTTACACGGAATTATACTATAACATGCTGAAGGAGACGTTAATTAGTTAATATACTTACTAGTTGGGTGTGGGCGGGTTTTCGACATTGATGCAATTATTGGACAGGTTTTCGACACAATAAACTATTTTCGACACAACACGATAAACTAGGATATATACTACATGAGCAATGTAATATCACTTGATGACTTTAGAGCCAAAAAGAAAAACAAAGTAAAGAACAATCCACTATGCCCAAAATGCAAGGTACACCTAGCCCCTGGTGTTGATAACAATTGTGATCATGAGGTATGGGTGTGTACTTGCTGCACTATGATAATTTGGAATCAATAATTTCCTGATACTTCCGCATTGTGGAAGTTTCTGTAATTTCTTAAAGCTGGCTAGGATATCGAACTAAACAATATTCTTTCTCTTTGTATATCCAGATTTACGCGCACTAGCACGGAACTGTTTAATTTGCTTTTTAGATGCCTCACCAAATGACGTGAAATACCTACTTTCCTTATTGGGTATTCTACTAAGTGTGGAGGAACACATATACAAAACATGTGTCCACTTCCTACCAATTTTAACAACTAAAGCCATATACTGACCTTCATTGGTGTGGTGTCTGACTAATTCCATGGTGGCATCCTACTCAGCGCATGAACGAGTAGCAGCGAGTAAATTATGTTCCCTCAACAATCGAACGACATACTCGATGTTTATTCCGGAGAACTCAACCGCATCATCCAGAGAACCATCGAACCAACACTCTGGCGTGTCATTGGCAGTACCGATATCCCGCACCGCCCGCTTAATAATCCCCAGTCCCAACTGACCTCCGGGTGTGAGATCTGAGACTTGAGATATTTTTTTATTAACTAATGCCTTGTTTGCATTTGACATAGTATTTTCCTATTTTGGTGGATAAGTGCGTAGTATACCACAACCTGAAACAATTATCATCTTTATTTCTGACACTGGTTGTGGTATACTTGTTGTATAACCTAATGAGATATAATAAATGCTTAATAAATACCCGGAGTTCACCCTTATAATTGTACAATTATGAACACTGCATCACTACCGCCAGCACGCTACGCAGCAGCGCTGGTTTGTAAACGGCTATTAATTCTTATTGATGAGATACTTGTTTCTCACTCCTCCGGCGAACCAAAAGATGATGACAAATATGGTATGATAGCAGACCTTGTTGTTAAATTCGGTACTATTTCAGATATAGCTCTGCAACAGGAAGAAAATTCAAAAGAAGGTATAGAGTTTCTAAACAAAATGTCATCAATAATAGATGATGCTCTTAAAGCCATCGATCCACTAATGGATGAATTCTATACCAGTCATATAATTTCGTTCGAAGAGTTCAGAAATACGGTATTGTCCATAGTTAATAAGATTGAGAATGCACTATGTGAGAATGATATAAAACAATTCCTTTTGGATGATCATGAAGTAGAAGAAGGTCGTAGGGATCTTGACTACGTTCCTTATACAGAATGCGGATGGAGCGACAATGAAATGGAAATGTGTAATGATCTCCTGGAGAATCTAGACCTGTTTTATACCAAGTTGGTACAGAAATGCGGTAGGCTGTTGGGTGAAAAATTTAGTGTTCATTGATGACCAAGCCCAAATCACGTAGTATATCTATGGTGTCGATAACACGCTGAACAGTATCGCTGTGTTTAACATGATTTTTTATTTCTTCCCAAGATTCAGCATCAAGATGTGAAAAATGAGAAACCATACTATCTCTGGTATCATCATCAGTTCCGGCATCCCACGATAAGGTAACCAACGTATCAATCTCGCCGTGAATGTTCATTATAATGTCCTACATGTTGTCCGATTGTGAGATGATGTATTCTCTTTTTGTGTCATACACTTATTCGCTTTTTGTATCGGTTTGTGTCCGGTTATATGACCGGTTTAATTTGTCCGAATAGTGTCCGGATAATATGTTGGTATAATATAATAATATTAGTTACTTGTCAAAAGCTCATCACTTATAAATAAGATATTATGCGGCTATTATCTTTTCTCAATGAAACCAACACACATGATGTCAATGATTTCACATTGACAGAAATGCGGTTGCTGGAATTGCGCAATGTTCTTAACGCTGACGAGATAACAGACTGGTCAAAAGAACGATCACAAATGGTTGCTACCAGGATCACGGATGACCCAAATACACAGGCTGCTATTTTCAATTGGATGGCAAAATCTCTTCGTAAATATATTCTAACACAATCACGCGGTAGTGTGGTTGGTATGTTTGTTGGTAATAAGAGATACTTTACAAGGAACACATCAGGGAATATTTCGGACCTACCGCCATGGGCACAAAAGGTACTATTGGCTGGTGATGAATTATTATACATAAACCCAGAAGCTTCCTCTTCTGAAATGAACATCACAAATGAAGTTAACTTAGTACGTGATTGGCTGCGCTATAAACTAAGAACCACACCAGAACAGATTACTCCAAATAGGCTTTCCAGAATATCATTTGAGAATGCACTTAAACTGTCTGATGATTACCACCAGGAGCTTGAGCGTAAAAGACCTGCTACTGAAATTGAAGTTAGAGATTGGTATTTGGGCGCTAACCAGGGCGGATTGCGTGGGTGGAACAATATGACACCCGGCGAGAGATACAAAGTGTATAGTGAATTTACCAAGAGAACGGGTAGAGAAGTAGTAGGTTCTAAAGACACACCAGAAAAACATAAGCTCATAAAAGAATATGGTGATGGCAATAAATGGGTTGGTCTCACCACGCAATCATGTTTGGATTACGAAGGTAACATGATGGGACATTGTGTTTCTGACTATACCAATGATGTAGATTCTGGTTATGTTGATATTATATCACTTCGTGATAACAAAAACGAGCCTCATGTTACCATGGAAGTTATTAACAAAAATGGAACCGTTTCTCAGATAAAGGGAAAAGGAAATAAACCACCAGTTACAAAATACATTCCATATGTTGTGGATTTGCTCAATATGCTACATGACCAATATGGAAAAATAACATTCTCCAACGATGGTGAAATGGATCTGTCGGGCATGGACATGCTTTATGAAAAAATAGCATACAATGAGTATAATAGCGGTATTGTTAAAATAATATCACCACCTTTCAAAGAGTCCGATAAATTCATTGTGGAATTAACTACAGGACTAGATGATGATAGCGCTGAAAACACTGAGACTATGGAAGGCTCGTTAGCTGAAATAATTTTTAATCTAGAAAATGAATATTCTACATATATAAATGCTAGCGATGCATCATATATTCTTGATAGGATTGTAACGGTTGGTGTGTGGAACATGGACATGCAAGGAAACGAGGATTTTGGATTACTGATATGGTATGGTGGTAAGGACAAGGATGTTAGGAGAACTCTAAAAACAGTTGTCCCTGATTAATCATTCAAATCCCGGAGCATTGAAGTCCGAAGGACGACCCGCTCTTCTCCTGCGGTGCAGAGAAGCCGTCAGGCGAACTAAGAACGCGGCTACCGCGTGCTGAACTCCGGATAATTCCTTGACAAAAGTTGAATAATGTGAGATAATTTGTTCTCAATGATTAGAGGTGATTATTATGTTGGCACACAACGAAGATCTGGCTAGCGAGTTATTTGAATGTGATACGGCTGGCACACTTACCAATAAGGCAGCACGTTATATTGAGAGCCTGGAACAGGCACTTGAAGCCTTGGTCCAGGAATCTATCGCCATTACTAATGGTGAGTTGGCAGATCACACCTCTGAGGTCGTTGATCAAGCAGTTAGTGTACTAGGTAATTGACATCACCACCGACCTAAAGGAGGGGGCTTTTCTCTCTGTTTGTGCACCGTGGCGTCATGAGACAAGTTAAACTTGACATCTAAATAACTGGATGCTATATTAGCAGCATGCAGATACTAAATGATATCAAGTTAGACTATTCTGATGTTCTAATACAACCCAAACGGTCAACCCTATCCAGCCGGAGTGAGGTTGATTTGTTTCGTGAATTTGCATTCAAGTATTCTAATCAAGAATATCATGGCATTCCCATCATGGCTGCAAATATGGATACTATAGCTACGATGAATATGGCAGCCGCATTACACAAGCACGGTCTTTGCACTGCACTCCATAAGCATTATTCTATAGCGGATCTTATTTCATATTTCACTAGGTTGCACGAGGATAAAAAAAATATAGTTTTTTATTCTATGGGAACAAGAGAATCAGATCTTGAAAAACTCATTAAGGTATCCTCCAGTTGCCAAATAAATTATATCATGATAGATGTAGCCAATGGGTATTCGGATTCGTTTCCGAAGTTCGTTGAAAAAATAAGAAGTATGTTTCCTAATGTTGTTATATGTGCTGGAAATGTAGTTACGTGTGAAATGACAGAGCAACTTATTTTATCTGGTGCTGACATTGTTAAGGTGGGTATCGGAAGTGGTTCGGTATGTTCTACAAGAACACAGACTGGAATTGGATATCCACAGCTCAGCGCGGTGGTTGAATGCGCTTCAGCAGCGCATGGGTTAGGTGGTATGATATGCGCCGATGGTGGGTGTCGTGTTCCTGGTGATATAGCAAAAGCATTTGGTGCTGGTGCTGACTTTGTAATGATCGGCGGTATGCTTGCCGGGCATTATGAGTGTAGTGGTAAACTAGACAAGAAAAATAATACCATGGAATTCTACGGGATGTCATCGAAGACCGCCATGGATAAACACAATGGTGGTGTAGCAGAATACCGTTCTAGTGAGGGTCGAACTGTAATGGTTCCGTATCGTGGTGGTGTGGAACATACTATTAAGGATATACTGGGAGGTCTTCGTAGTTGTTGCACATATACCGGGAGTAAAAACCTTAAAGAACTTTCAAAACGAACAACGTTTATTAGGGTTAACCGAGTGCACGAGCCACTCCGAGATTTGAAGTAAGTTCTAATCACGTATGTCCCTGAGAACTTGTATATCTGATATTATATCCGACATCCCGTTCCAAAACTCATAGCGGTCCACAACCCACTTCCAGTCCTCATCACTGAGTTCTATCAGATTATCTATGACGGCATCTCGCTTATCGTGACGCATCGTTAGAAGGGCGCAGACGAGCTTTGGGACTGCTTTTGGGCGGTGTGTTGGTAGTATCAAATAAAAACCTCATATACGCTGTAACCGATATTAGCGTAAATTACGGTGCAGCGTATAAGAGGTATTTACGTGTGTGACTTTTATGCTTCCAGAATTCCTTCCTGATTTCCTGTTTCTTCAGTAGAATCAATATCATTAACCAGACTATCAAATGCCTTGATAACGTTGATAACATCAGCGGTTGGTATATACTCACCACCAGATTCCATGATCCATAGATCAGCATCTTCGGAATCACGCAAACCATAGTGCTCTATGATCTCGTCTTTGAACTGTGCACGGACGGCTTTGGTTTCGTTGTGGTAGGCACCGGCAGCAGAATTGAATGCATCAGTGTCAAAATCGTGTTCTAGAATTTCGAAATCATCCAATTTTGGCACGACAGTTTCCTTGTACCATTCCTGGAAATCATACATATCCATTTTATTTTCGGGGTCTTCTCCCATGGATTCCTTAAAAGCATACATTTCCTTCTTTACTATATCATCGTTATGTTTGCGGTTCTCGTGTACCTCTGCGCCGAGCATGTTCATTTCTACGCCATTCAACTTAACGGTGTAAACCGTAAAGTCGTCGGTTTCTGGCTCATGTTCAACAAGGTTCTTTATCCGGTTTTCGAGGTTAGTGCTTAATTCGTACATATCAATTACCACCGTTGGTGTTGAATAAGTTACCACGTATTTCCCAGGCAGAATACCATGATTCAAATTCCTGCGGTGATATATCTTCAGAATCAAATACATCATACATAGGACGTTCATGATATTTATTAAAATACCATGCCTCGAATGCTATCTTGCATAAGTCTTTTTCAACCATATCAGTAATATATCACAATTGTACTATTATGTCAAGTGGCTTATACGACCGGCACAAACGCCATGTTATCGGGGTGTGTTTCATCGTCTGGGTCATAATCTTCATTGATATTAATAGCGATGTAATCTTCAAGGTCCGGCTCGTGGAAACGCAGTTCTTCAATAAGGTGGCACATCAAAACGCACGACATAACAATATCGTCTTTGGTACCTTCTTTAGCCTCGTAGGAATTTCCTTTCTTTACAAAATTCTTGAACTGTGTTATTAAATCTTTTGATCTCGGTATGAACAAATTACGTTCCACTAATGATTTAAGTTCTAGGCAGAACCTCTTCTTAGTTGATATTGATGTTATTAAACCACGGTAATAGTTTGTAGAATCCCTGCCACCCCTACTACCACGAACATTCATTGATGTTGCTGTGGAATCAAGCATCCACCCAGGGAATGATCCCTCATTCTCTTCTATAATGTTTAGAATACCAATACCTAATCCATTACGTTCGACGCTGTAATAAATATTTACATCACCACGGTGTTCTGGGTCATCTTGTTGCGTTATGTATATTCTTTTAAGAATTCTCTTTAACATGCGGGCTTGTTCTGGTTGGTCGGATTGATTGTCGTTCCATTCAGCAACCTGTTTCATAGTTGGTATTTCCCAAACTTGAATACATGCATCATCTGCATTTACTCCCTCTGAAGGATCTAACACCACCGCGTATGCGTAGTTTGGTTTAATTTCTGTGAACCAACGTGTTCCCCACCTGTCCACGAATCTAGGCTTGCTCGCATGCTGACTCATAGATGCAAGTTTAATTGGTGCTATTAGTGTTGCGTCACCTGATACGAATTTACACATAAACTCTCGTTCCCATTCCTCAAGTGAAAATCCTTCTTTAAACTTCCTACGCTTAAAATTCTTACCACGAAATCCGGTTGGGTCTTTTAGATCTGGTATTTTATTCCATTCCACAAACATACCAGTGAATCCAACATCTAAGTTTTCATCATCGTCATCACCCATAAGATCGTTGTATTCTTTAATACGATCCTCTGCCTCTTTATCCTCATAGATAGTTTCGTATTCCTCGCTATTATTATCTTGAGCATTATATGGGCTTTCCCAATGATCAGATAATGGAGATAGATCAGCATTGAACCAAATATCTGAGAATTTGTCCTCGTCGGTGTTTGGCGTGCTTGTCATTATCAGAGAACCACCGGTAGAAAGTGTTGGCAACAGAGCAGTCCAGAACGCCTTAGCGATGTTAGGTCGAACATATGCGAACTCATCGCAATACACAATTGAATTAGATTTACCGCGACCAGCGGTTGGTGTTGTGGCAACTGCACGTATGATGCTTTCGTTGTCGAACTTTTTAGTATGCACCTGATCAGTAACAATCCCAGATTTTAAAAACCACGGTAATTCTTGATATCCAAAGAAGAAACGTTCCATTACATCTTTAGCACCATCATGATCTTTACTGGTGATAAGAATTGTTTGATTCTTCTTAAACATGGCCCACCATAGCAAGTACGCTGCGGCAGCAGTTGTTTTTCCACTCTGTCTGGGCATGAGACCTACTACTCGATCCGATTCGTTGTAGACCTTAATAAGGCGTTTCTGGTAGTCATACATATCGAACTTGATAGCACCTCGTGTGGGGTGCTGAATCATGACGTACTTAGTTATGAAATATTCAGGATTGCTTTTACAACGAATAATTTCCGCTACTTGTTCCTTAGTATATTCATGGATGAATCCTGCTGGTTTTAGCTTCCCACCATCTTCTTCTGATAACCTAGGCATTGATGACTCTTATGACATCTTGGGGTCTGTAGCTATCAGACTTTCTTGGTTAAGCTTGTTTTGGTTTGCCACAGTTACAACAGCACGATCACGGGCTTTCGCACCGTTAAGAGCATCTACAACAACGTTGTACATTTTTCCAGTATCCTGGTCCTGAACATCAACAGAGAATTTAGCCTCTGTCATATTTTTGTCATGTGGTGCAGGCTTCAATGTGTATTTGAAATCTCTGTCAAAACCGTCCATAACAATATTTTCACTGGATTCAACTACCAGCGAACCAGAACCTGTTACAACAAGATCAGCAACAAACTCATAATTACTTGGTTGTTTTGCAAATGGTCCCGTTATTTTCATACTTGCATGATCTGCCTCAGAACGTTCGACCACATAAAAACCACGCCTCCAACCACTTTTGACGTTATTGAGAGCTATGTGTGATGTAACAAATGATTCCTTAAGTTTTGGGGTTATCTGTTTGATTTCACCACGTTCTTTCTTTAGCTGAGCTTCTAGATCTTTTAGGAATGATCCAACCCGCTTCTCGCCAACCTCATCCTGTGCATTGGCAACAACATCATCAAGCGAGGAGGAAAAATCCTTTGCTGATTGAGCGAGATTTTTATATTCTCCGGTTGGCTCGTCGTCTTCTGGTTCTTTATATGGATCAACACCATCTTTATAAACAAGGAGATTGTCTGTGAAAATCCTGGTAAACAATGATACCCTCTGTAATGCATCATCTGGTGTTTGTGGCTCAAGACCAACAACAACCTTAACAGCATACGATGGCGAGTTTGGAACATTTGGGAAATCTTTATTACCGGCACCAATTGGCTTATATGCTCCAGTTTCTATTTCACGAAGGTCGTATGAAAGCATGGCTAGTCTGATCTGGTCCATGGTGTCTTGATCGTGTATATTATAAGTTGATTTTACCCAATAGGTAAATTCCTGGTCATTCTCAGCTATGATAGAACGTAGACTCTTATGCATGGGTTTCTCCATATTATTCTTTTATTTATCGGAATCCGCTTCTTGAACACCCAGCATGTCTTGCATGTGTGTAGATTCTTCTTCGTCAAATATTATTGAATCGTCCATCATCTTCATTAACTCCTCACGAGAACCAATGAAGAAATTATTTGTAGATCCGTTTTTTCCAGTATTACCTTCAAATCCAGCCTCGTCTAGTTTCTGTTTTTTCTTTTTAAGCTGTAAGTCTGTCTTATGTTTAACCGCTTCAAGAGTAAGACTAAACACCTGTGATGATGTTTCTATATGTCTGCTTAAGTATTTCGGATCAATATCAGAGCGCTTCTCGTCTAGATCTGTGAATGTGTTCATCCCCAGTTTAATAAGTTTTTCAAGTTGCTTCTCACCCTCTAGCATGCGCCGGTCTTCATCAGCTAAACTTGGAAGGTTTGGATTATCAATAGGGTCAGGGACTTCGTGCGGTGCTATCTCAACCAGCGAATGATCTATCTCTTCCTCTTCGGGGATTTCCATCCCTAGGCTTTCAGCAATTGTTTTGTTAATACTCATCTTTTTCTAGCCTTGTGTGCCTTACCCACCATAGGAGACTTTCTTGTTCTAACCGTACTTAGTCTACTAACTGCTCCAGGTCTGGAAGACCTAGCTGTTTTTGATAGTTTTGACTTCTTACCACGCTTCTTATATACCTTTGGTTTCAAATCCTTAACGGTTGCTGGTATAGCAGCACGAACTGGATTCATGCGTGGTTTTTTACTTGCGCCTCCAGCAAACAAATCAGCTTCTGTCAGCACAGTAAAATCTATACCACGGCGCATTGCCCATGCCTGTGCCGCAGCCCATTTTGCATCGTTCTGCATCTTAGTAACAGAATCGTTTGAATTCCTTGCAAACCACTGGTCCGCCTCATGAAGTGGTTTTATTTCTATAAGTTTGGTAACTGTACCACCACCTTTCTGAATAAACGTAACCAGAAAATCGGGGATGTAAATTGATTGTGTCTTATTAGCCTTTGTTGGGTTATTGTATGGAATTTTTGTTGGCTCATATGTCCATTGCAAAACGTCCGGATGATTGTCACAATATCGCATGAACTCAAGTTCCCATGAAGATTTTGCAACAAGAGGGTATAACCCATTATATTTTTCCGGGTTGGTTGGTTTGAATTCTGTGCGTATTCCTCTGGCCATAAGTTATAACGGTTTATAAGTACGTCCTGCTGTTTGGTTTATTTTAATTACCGATTCTGTAGCTGATCTCTGCAATTCCGCTTGGTCATTTGCTTCAGAACGTAAACGTGTTTCTTGTTCTCTAAGTTTTGACATCCTACCAAATGATGCACCCGCTTGTTCACCTGTAGCTATTGCTAGTTTCGTCGCATCTGCCTGAGCTACTAGTTTATCGCGCATAACAGTAGACTTGTCACTTATAGCTTGCCATTGATCTTTAGTCTTACCATTAACTTTTAGATTTGAATCGTTTTGTATTGCATTTTCTGGTTTATTTTTCTCTGCTGTTTGTAACTGTTTTTTAGTATTCTCGGTTGCACTCTTGGTAGCAGGTGTAGATTGTTCTTTCTTAGAAACATCTGCTTTAACAGCAGTGGACTTATTAAGTTCTTTATCAAGCAACTTTAGCTTGTTGGTTAATCGCGCGGTGTCAAACTCAGATTCTGCGGTAGAACCGCTGTTGGATGTAGCAGATGCTATTGCAGCAAGCTCCTGACGAACTTTCTCCCTCTCCGCCTCAATATCTCCGGTAGATCGTACATCCGGGGGAGTCCCGAATGGGTCTACTGGTAATGTTCCCTGCGATGATGGGAGTGGCGCTTGTGGATTTTTTGACGCCTTAGAAACCGGCTCTGATCCAACTATGGGTTTAGTCTCCATAGCTCCGTGGTATCCACCAAATAGATCAGATGTTATTGCATCGGGTGGGCGTATGCCAGTAAGCAACTCTATTGCATCAGCAACTTCTCTGCTGTTTCTCCCAACGGCAAAATAGTAATTCTCATATTCGAGGTTAACTGTTACCTCAACTTTTGAACTTCTATCTTCTGTATCTAATCCCGCGTGGTCGATTGAAGTTATTACTGGTTTGTAAAAATAATAAATGTTAACAGAATTTGGTTCTGTCCCAAGATCATAGATTACAATACTGTTGAAGAAGTGTCTCTTGTAGTTTGGCTTCAACTTTAATCCCATAGATGGTCTTGTATCCATGTGAGATCTAGGTGTATCTGTTGCATCATTTGCCACAAGATGATTATAACCGACGTTGGGTTGGTCAAATGAAAAAGAATCATCACCGAATGATGAATTAAAATTAGGTGGCCGTACTGAACCGGCAGCACTTGTATTTCCAGCAGACAATAGTTGAGATCCAACATCACCCGAATGAGAATAGAAATTTATATATTCCTTTATTAAAGCCATTGTTATAGAAGTAGCATCATCATCAAATGTTATAGAAGCTGGTGGAAATTCCATCTTGGTTGGTAATTTAATATACTTGTTATATGATCTCAGTGTTTCTACCGCAAATGATGGCTTGGGGTGATCAATACGTTTTAACTGTGTGTAAAGATTACCATTTGTAAGAAATTTTTTAATGTTTGTAATAGATACACCATCCAATAGCGCGTCCGGATTAACATGGAATTCAACACCATATGTATACTTTTGCCTGGGTACCATAAATGGTCTTAAATTAATGCGTTCTGATGCATAGTTTACGAACGGGAATCCGCCAATAATACCATTTGTGGTTCCTTGACCGGGGGAGGCAGAACTTTTTGAGCTATCATCGTTCTTTTTTTTAGTTTCTATACCCAATTTTTTTTTAACAAAATTTTGTAATTCTTCTAGTGCACCCATTAAGTTACTTCCTCAATTCCTGGTATCAGTAAATATATTTACTTCTATCAAAACTATTAAAATGAGGATACCTATGAAGATTGTGGTTAGTAATGGAAATGTAGAGCGTGCATTAAAGAAATTGAAGAAAAAGATGTTCGATGGTGGTACAATTAGAGAATTATCAGAACGCAGATATTATACCAAACCATCTGAAAAGAAAAGAAAAAGGAAGCTAGAAGCTATCAGAACAACGCAACGTTTATTGAATAAAGAACGTCTCAAGTATTCTAATAGAATAAAATAATTAGTTATTATTCCATTCCAGTTTTAGTTTCCCGCAATCCCATATCCTGGAGAATCCAGAATTTTTCATGATTGAACGTTTTGCATGATGACTAATTCTATCACCGCTTTTAGCCCAAAAATAATCTGGCTTATATTCATCAATTTTTTTAAATCCCGTGATAGAATTTAATGTATTTTCAAGAAATCTAAGATCTATTATTGTTATTATTTTATTAAAATCATAATTATTAATCGACCAGTTAAACATTTTTGACGAAACCACTGGATTATTATATTCTTCGGAAGCATAGCGTTTCATTTCAATCAGCCCGCCATCAAGCTTGTTGAAAATCATTACTGCTATTAATCTACCACCAGTATCAAAAGCTCCAACTTGGTATTTCCCTGGTATTCCACATCCCAGTATATGATGTGAGTTTAGGAAATTCTTAGCAACCAACCAGGTAATCTCACACACTAATATATTTTCATAGGTCGTATTAACTGGCGATTTGCCAACAATATTTAATATCATCGACTTTACTATTTCATTTTTATTTTTCCACTCATCTTCAAAAAGTGTAATAAGACGAATCTTGTTTGCCTTGCACATATCATATTTCATGCGATGATAGTTTTTGTCCCTTCCGGCGCTCTCAGAATGCCAGTATAGTCCGCAATACTCTATAGCCACACCAAACACCGGCAAATATAGATCAAGCTCATATGGCGCTATTAGAGCGCGATTATTACGAATAACTTTCACACCAAGTGACTCTATATAATCACCAAGTTCTGTTTCGCCCCTAGATATTCCACCAGCGCATTGATGGCATCCGGCACCATTAAGATGTGCCTGTGGCGTTTGTTCAAACGCACCATGCTTCCTACATACTATTTTAACTGGTGTCGTATTTAAATTATAATTGACCAAATCATAGTTGTATAAGTTACTATGCTTTCTTATTGCCTTAATGGTGAATTCTTCAGAATTACTTTTTCTAGAATCACCAGTTCTCTTATCACCACATTGTGGGCATCCGGATTCTTTTAAATGCACTCCCGGTTTTTGTTTAAACGAGCCATGAATTCTACATACTATTTTAACTGGCTTTTTTCTATTGACATAATTAACTGAGCTATAATCATATAATTCGCCGTGAATTTTAATTGCTTCGTTTATGAATGATTTTGTAGACCCACGATTACTATTGTTAGCCTTTAGTATTCCACATTTTCTGCAACCAGAACCCTTCAGGTGTGTTGCTGGTGTTTGTTTAAACATACCATGTTTTTTACATATAATATCCACAGGAGTAATGGCATTTATATAGTTAACTAAACTATAGCCATATTCACCACCATGTTTATTTTTCGCCTTAATCACAAATTCGGCATTCGTTGAGGCTGTTTTGTACTTAGATATAGCAGAGCCGCATGCAGGACAGCCAGAACCGCGCCTGTGAACATACGGCTCTTGTTGAAATACACCATGAATAGCACATATTATTTTTACTGGATTATGACTGTGTGTATATTTTACGGATTCATAGTTATAATTATCACCGTGAGTATCTACAGCAGCCGTTATGAATTTTTTAGTACTTTTCCTATTGCCATCGCCGGTACGTGTGTCACCGCACCGCTTACATCCTGACCCAGCAATGTGTGTTCTTGGCTCCTGACTAAACTCACCATGTGTTTTGCATATTATTATTATTTTGCTGTTTCTTCTAACGTATTTGGTTTTAGAGTAGTCGTATAAATCTCCGTGTATTTTTATTGCACGTATTATAAAATTTTTAGTTTTACCACTGGCTGGTACCATTTATCTAATATAGTATTTTATATCAAATATATCAATAACACATAACTATGTATTATTGATATTTAGAAGTTGATACCGAAGTTTCCACCGCCACCACCAACACTAAGACCAAACGCTCCATTTCCGATAGAGAATCCACCATTTCCGATGGATAGATTGAACCCACCACCACCAATACCTATGGAACCGACACCTTGCTGCGATTGTATTTCATCAGTCTGGCGATATGTTCCCATACGTAGTCCGTTTTGATCGAATGCGATAACGTTATCATAGCGAATGGTAAGTTCTATTTCCATTGCATTAACGTCTTCATATGTCATTTCACCGAGGTTGTAACTCTTTACCCAGCAACCAGCATATGAGTACTTCTGAATAATATTAGGATCTGCTGCTGTACCGCCCGCGCTTGCACCACCGGCTAGCACATCCAGGTCAAGTTCGAACTTGTAATTCTCACCAGCCCTCGACATGGTTTGATCGAAGAAGTTTTGTTGCTTAGACACCTGATTCTGAACTCTGCGCATAGCTGAGTTGGTGATATCATCAAATAGTGTGATTGTAAGTTCCTGCCACTCAGCGCGTGTTGCAACATACACAGTTGATACATATGAATACAGTGCCTGCTCGTCGAAATTAAGTTGCGGGCGGCCAACCTTTCTGGTCTGTCTGGTCATATCATATGGAGCTGGCTCGTTGCCTAAACCAAAATTAAAGAACAGCGTTCTGTATCGGTTGCTGAAAATTGGCTGCAAAACAGCAGACCTATCACCATTAAGTCCTGGGACGCCGAAGTTGCTTAAACTATTTACACTCATGTTATTGTTTTTCCCTAGAGTTTTTAAATCAAGTAATTACTTAGGAACATTAATAAATTCTTGCATGTATTTATATAAGTTGAAAATTTATTGAATGCACCATTGCATTTTTGTTAACACGTTCCTATATTATATTTACTGCAATTGCAACTATTAAATGCACAAGCCGAACAATCAATGAGAAAATTAACACAACAAGAATTTGAATTAAAAGTCTATAACAAATATCCTGAATTAAAAGTAGTATCAGAGTATATCAATTCCAGATCCCCAATAGTGCTAACATGCACAAATAAAGATAAACTAAATAATGCACACGGAAAATACATGCTAAGTGATTCTAGTTCTTTACTGACTAGTAAGAATAACAAAAATGGATGTAAAAAGTGTGCAAACGAATCTAGAGCAAGGGCAAAAACAAAACATTCTCACAACGAAACGTTTTTCGAAATACCCAATCTGATAAATTCATACTGGGCTGGGTTTATCGCCGCCGACGGATGTATACAGCACAATAATAAAGTGATAATAAAATTATCCAAGAAGGATGTTAATCATTTGAAAAAATTTAAAACAGATATAAACTTTAATGGCGTATTGTACGAATGTACTAGGAAAACAAATTATGGTGGTTCTCCAGATAAACAAAAATATAATGGAAAAGAATACAGTACATCAACTATATATTTGTCGAATGCGCAGAAATTAGTTCATGATTTAAGTACTAGGTTTAATATACATCATAGAAAATCATTAACTCTATCGTATCCGAATAATTTATCACCGGTAAATGAATTAGCGTTCATCAAGGGTTATATTGATGGTGATGGATATATAGAATTTGGCGCTAGAACTAGAATAATAATCTGCGGCACGAAACATACATTATTATGGATAAAATTAATATTCGATGGTTTGGTAAAATCTACATCATCAAACGGATTGGTAGCTGGCGTTCGCAAGCATAGTCAATCTGATAACTTATATGTATATGAGGTGGGGCATTTGAGGGCACATAAAATACTAGTGTTGTTGCATTCAATTAGGACGCCACACCTAGATAGGAAATGGAACAACATACAAAATCAATCAACACCACCATAAAAAAAATATGGAATGGCATTTTCTATCTTCCATTTGATAATATCAGTTTCATCCGATTTCTTCAGATGCCCGATGATTGTTTTTATAACGTCATTGTGTGTCACAACTAATATATTTTTGTTGTCAGCAACCAGTGGAAATACATTTTCTTTTAAAAATGATATGGCACGTTGCTCAACATCATGCAACGATTCTCCGTGAACTGGAGCTTCGAAATAATCTCTATCCCATAGTTTATATTTTCTTGGTGATAAGTTCTTACGCACCACCGACATTGGTGTTCCTTCCAAAGAACCAAAAGAACGTTCTCTAAGCTCTTGAACTAATATTAATTCTACATCATCTGAAAAGCGGTTTTGTATCATTACCATATCCGCCGTGTCCTGACACCGTTCAAGATCAGAACAAAATACAACATCAATATCATAGTCAGCTAAACTTTTACCGGCTTCTATTGCTTCTGCTTTCCCAAGTTCTGATAGTGGATCATTCATCTGCCCACAAACAATATTATTTTCCTGGGCTTCGGATATGCCATGACTAAGTAATATTAACATAATATGTGGTGTGTGTTTATTTCCCTTTACTTACATAACTTATTCATACTACTACTATCATTCAATGATTTTTTCCCACTGAAACTTATATTTACCGCAGTCCCATATTCTGGAAAATCCTAATTCCTTCATCATTGACACTTTAGTTCTGCTACTATCATTAAATTGTTCCATAGCGAGCAATGTTTTTTTGGTATGATGTCGGCGCTTAACTCTAATAATCCCATCCGTCCAGAACAATGTTGGTTTAGACTCACTAACTCTCTTAAACCCGGAAGACAGTTTAAAAGCACCTTCGAAGAATCTAAGATCTACAAACGCTATCACCTTGCTTAGATTATATTCATTAACTGACCACTTGAATAATTTTGATGCAACACCTGGGTGATTGTATTTTGTACATACATACCGCTTCATTTCCATAGCGTCGGTGCTCCCACGCTCGTCACTGGGAGCCCCCCACACCATAACCGCTACGATGTTATCATCTTTATCAAACGCGGCTACCCGGTGCCTTCCTGGGGCACCACAACCTAACATATGATGTTCATTCAGAAATGCCTTGGCAACCTTCCATTCAATTTCTCGTATTGTGGTATTCCTGGCATAGACACCACGTGGGCTCTTACCCACAAAATGGCGAAGTGAAGCTTTAATTATGGTATTTCTTTCAACCCACTCATCCTCGAATATGGTAAGCAGCCTAATTCCTTTATTACTGCATAACTCATGCTTCATCCTGTGGTAATCCATTTTTTTACCGGTTGCTTCAGAGTGCCAGTACAGCCCGCAATATTCAATTCCAATATTAAATTCCGGCAGATAAATGTCAATTTCATAAGGTGGTATTAGGTTTCTGCGGTTTCTTTCCACCACTACACCCAGTGACTCCATATAATCTGCGAGTTCGGTTTCTCCTTTTGATGGTGAGCCGCAGGTACATGACGGGCAACCCGATCCTTTTATATGATTTCCTGGTAATTGTTCGAATTCACCATGTTTTTCACATATAATAGTTATTTTATTAGCCATTCCAGTATATCCCATTTTTGAATAATCATAAGTATTGCCATGTGCCATGATGCATCGCTCTAATATTTCTGATTCTTTTGTAGTCTCCTTCGTTGCGGCCAGTTCGATCCCACACTGCGGACATCCACGCCCATGAACGTGCGAGTCTGGTTCCTGCTCAAAATAAGTATCATGTACCTTGCATCTAATTTTTACCTTATTTTTGGCAGCAATATATTCTACTGCATTATAATCATAAGTATCACCATGCACAAGAACAAATTCATCAATTACATCTTTTGATGTTTTATTTTTACCAGCACATGCAGCGCATCCTTTGCCATGCAGATGATAAGTAGCGCGTTGTATAAATTCACCATGTTTAGGACACGTTATAGTAAGTTGTGTTTTACTTTGTAAAAAGTCATCACAATTCTCGGGGTATGTATATTTGTTTCCGTGGATTAGACGAACATTTTTCACAAAATCCAAATACGAAATAGTAGGTAAGCTACTATCGTGTTTAATTATTGCACATTCACTACATCCTTCTTTATTATCTAGATGCGACTGTGGCAACTGACTAAATTCTCCGTGTTCCGGGCATATTATAATTACGTGTTTTGATGAATCGCGGTATTCAGTATTATCGTAATTAAATTTATTGCCCCAAACTTTTTTAGATCTTTTTATAAATTCACTAGTTGACAATTTTTGTTTATTCGCCATTGATTCTGTTCCGCAGTCAGGACACCCCCTTCCATTCAAATGATTATTTGCTTTTACTTCCCAGTCTCCGTGCATGGGGCAGGTGACAGTTAGTTTAAGTGCGGATAACACATATACTGACTTTGAATAATCGTATTTGTTGTTATGAACTGTGTTTGCTTTTTCTATGAACTCATTAGTCGTTAATCTGGTTTTGCCTTGTTTCTCTTTTCCACATACTGGGCAACCAACAGTTCCCACCGTTCTTACGTGCTGTTTAGCAACAACGTTAAATTCTCCGTGCTCTGGGCAGATAACAATGATAGAATCGGTCTGACGATGATACACAGTCTTGCTGTAGTTATAACTTGTGTGCAGTCCCCGTGCTTTGGTTATAAATTGTTCTGGTGTCGTACGCATAATACTACCTAATATAAAATAATATTACTAATGTAGTATTATTACGTCAACAAGTCAAACAAAAAAGGAGCTATTAGCTCCTTTTTTGTTACTACGGTCAATATTTTATCAGAATGGAAACTCATCACCAGTGCCAAGTATTGTAATTGGCACGAATATGAATTCAATAGATTTCGCTGGTTTTACGGCGACATCGACAAACATCTGATTCTGATCTATCGCTGCTGGTGGGTTGTTAGCCTCGTCGCAGCGAACTGCATAATCGAATAGTGCACGCAGTGATTTTAGACCAGCAAGATATCTTTCAGTAACAACTGCCGCCGAACGACGTGTGACTGGATCATTAATCTCAAACAAGAATGGCTCCAGGAGACGTGTCAAATCATACTTCATTTTGGCTATAAGACGTGCGACATTTATACGGTCAAGCGCTGAAGCAGTTGCTGCATTTGTCTTCTGACCAAAAACAGTCAAACCACGATTGGGGATGAACGCAATTGGATTGATCTTATTTTCATACAAGATATCACGCTGTGTTTTAATCAACTGTACTGGTACATACTCCCCGTTGTTGTTCAAATAACCAACTGATGCGGCATTGTCAACACGACCGCGAGTGTAGCCAGCAGGCGGGAACCACGGTGCTGATACCTGATCACTATACCCAATTGTGCGCATTATCATATGAGATGGTGGGACAAATACATCATTACCACCAATATCACTTGAAATACCCCATGGGTAATAGAAAGCGGCATACACAGATGGTGAAGATGCAAAACCATCCTCGCCCGTGGAAACAACATTATTAGCATTGGTTACCCACTCTGCTGCTGTAACCTCACGTCCTGTTGGTATACCATTTGGAATCATGAACTTAGGCGTGTCGGCAACAATAAAACTAATTTCATTGTTGTCCGTATTCAATACATTCATTTCATCATATAGTTCTGGATATCCCGGGCAAGTAATGAGCTGAAAGTAGTTTATCTCTGCACGGATTTCATCATTGCTTACAAGCGATGCTTGTAGTTTCTCGACAACTATCTCACGCTGCGAACGGCGACCAAAAGTATCACCTGCTCCTGGTGACCAGAAGTTTCCTACTTCAGGAACAACATTATAATTAGTTCCATCAAATGTAACAGTTACTGCTTCGAAGGTTGGATCGTAAACCTTAACTGTGTTGCGTGTTTTTGACTCACCGGTGTTCATCCAATAAGTTCCATCTACAACAGCAGTTGCATCAGGATCTTCCGACTGTATAAGAACAGCGCTGGTAATATCTATCCACGTACCACCATCCCAGCGCTTAATAACTGGCCAGTTATCAATATTTTCTGGTGTGGAAATATCAACCCAAATAGCATCAACGTTAGGAAATGCAGGGGCAGATCCTGAAATTACTTTCTGGGTTGCGGTTGGGTTAGAAACCGTTGTGGTTTCAACTGGAATCCACTGGTTTCCAAAACCATAAGATGTTCCTTCAAGGTACAAACCAAAGGTTGTTATACCATCATCAAACCAAAACGTTCCTGTTTCTGGTTCACTAACTGGTGCATCCGACTGTACGAACATTGGCAGCGGTATGAATTCAAGACCAGTACCTACAAATAATGGACGTGCGCCAGTAACATTAATAAATGAGGTATCTTCCCAAATTACTCCCTGGTTGGGAACTGGCATAATAGTATCGCGAATGATAGCCTGCGTTACCCAGACTGCGTCAGCCGCGCGGAAGCGGGTGAGCTGTAGGTTTGTTCCGCCAGCAGAAGAAGTAGTCTTGTACCAGAAATCACCTATATCAGGAGTTACCGGCGAAGTTGGCGTAACATGTAAGTTTGTAGTTGCACCGAACTCTGATTGCAGCTTAGCATCTGATGCTTCATACCAGATTCCACCATTTTTGAATCGTATTGTTCCGTCAGCGGTTGAATAATCAAACGCCCAGTCTCCATCAACGCCATCAGCAACTCCGGGCACAGATGTATAAACACTGAATGGAACAGCTTGCCACGTTGCTCCAACCAACTTAAAGATACCACCAACAGCGGCATCTTTGGCAACCCAATAGGTATTGTCTGGTGGTGGTAGTACTGGTTCCTGATCGGTGGTCAGCAACTGACCAAGGTCAACATCAGCGCGAATGATATAAGCACGGCTACCCTGCCCCATGAATGAATGTGCAGCAAGTAAACCATATTCATTGGTCTCATCACCATTTACGGGATCGCCATCTGAAGTTACGAAAACTGGATTTCCGTAGCTCTGAAGTAGTTCTCGCTGAGATGATACTACTCGCAGTTTATTAGATTCTGTTGTACCAGCAGAAGTGCCTGAACCGTCTGGTGTTATTTTATTTGCCCTGGTCGCAAAAACAAACAGCGGGACTGTTTGAGGGCTAGGTTCTGCGTAGATTGACTGATCTGATACGGTTACCTGTACTCCTGGTGACGTTGCCATTTTATTTTTCCTGTTGAAATTTAATTAGGTTCGTATTATATTTAGTAAATACAAGCAAATAATTAGTACAGTTTGATACCGCAACGCGGGCGATAGGAATTGTTATATGAGAAAACTATCAACGAACGAATTTATAAATAAGGCTGTTTATACTCATGGCATGAAATATAACTATTCGAAAACTAATTATATTAATAGTAGGACCAAAATAATTATAATCTGCCCAGAGCATGGAGATTTTGAACAAACACCAAATGCTCATATTTACAGCCACGATGGGTGCCCAAATTGCAATGGTGGCATCCCCCACTCGTTGAATACCTTTCTAAATAACGCTAACAATAGGCATGGTGGCAAATACGATTACTCACTGGTAATATATGTTAACTCTAACACCAAGGTGGATATAATCTGCCCAGAACACGGTGTATTTAAACAGCGCACATCAGATCACATTCGTGGTCAGGGGTGTCCATCCTGTGCTCATAACAAAAACAGAAAGGATAAAGAATTCGTACAACGATCTAATAAGATACACAGAAACAAATATGACTATTCGAAAGTTAATTACGTACGAATAGATAAAAAAGTAACTATTAATTGCCCAATTCATGGTGATTGGGAAACAAAACCACAGACTCATTTATCCGGTCACGGGTGTCCAAAGTGCGCACATCCATATATGACTCACGATGAATTTCTACAAAAAGCATTTGATGTACATGGACCTAAATATGAATATGATAAGGTAAAATTATTAAGCTCCAGAGAAGAAATTATCATAACATGTTCTAAGCACGGAGATTTTACACAACGCGCTGGATCACATTTGTCTGGTAACGGATGCCCAGAGTGTCAGCACGACAAAAGAAGACTTACTACAAAAATTTTTATAGAGCGGTCTATGAAAAATCACGACATAGAATACGATTATTCTAGAGTAGAATATACCAACTCGCATCATTACGTTACTATTATATGTCCAGACCATGGAGAGTTCCAACAAAAAGCATACTTGCATTTAGCAGGACAAGGTTGCAAGTTATGCAAATATATTAAACACCCAGGTGGATATAACAATAGAATATTTAAAAACAATCCTGAACTCGCTAAACACGCCGGTGTGTTCTATATTGTGCGTTTTAAATTTGATGACGAAGAGTTTATAAAAATAGGCATAACCATTAGTAGTGCTAAAAGAAGGCATAGCAGCAATGGAAGTAAAATAACTGTTTTAGCAGAATTACCAATGACTATTGAAGAAGCATTTATCAGAGAACAGCACATACTAAATAATCCTGACTTTAAAAAACATCGTTACATTCCAAAAAATATAAAAATAGGAATAACCGAATGCTTTAAGATCGGTGTCCTAGATATGTTGTTTTAGCACATGAAAAAACTTACCATATCCGAGTTTATATCAAAATCTAAAAAAATTCACGGTGAATTATATGATTACACGCAGGTTAATTACATTAATGCCAAAACTGGTGTTATTATCATATGTAACAAGCATGGAGAATTTTTACAAACACCAGATAATCACACTAGTGGTTACGGGTGTAACCGCTGTGGTGTTTTATCTTCTGCAAATAGCAAGAGAAAACCAAACAACTTTTACATTAAAAAATCAGTAAAAATTCATGGTAATAAATATGACTATTCGAAATTTATTTATACCGGAAACAAAGACAAAGCATGTATAATATGCCCGGAGCATGGAGAATTTTGGCAAGTTGCATGTGATCATATACGTGGTGCAGGATGTCCAGCATGTGGCATAATAAAAACGGCTAATAGTAAGAGAAAATCAATTACTCAATTTATAAAAGAAGCAATATCAATACATGGTAAAAAATATAATTATGATCGCACAACATATGTACATGCACATAAAAAAATAATTATAACATGCCCGGAACACGGAGATTTTGAACAAACACCAAATAGCCACCTGCATCATGGTTGTCCTTCATGTGCACATGATTTATATAACGTTGGGTACAATTATAAAAATTTTAAAAGGAATCCAAAATTAGCTGATAGTCCGGGTGTTTTATATTTGGTAATTATAAAATTAACCAATGAGGAGTTTATAAAAATAGGCATAACAGCCAAGGATGTGAAAACAAGATTTAATAATAATTCAAAGATTACCGCACTAATGGAATTTCACACATCACTATTTAATGCTTTTAGATTAGAACAGCAATTATTAAATAGCAACCTATTGAAAACATACAAGTATACACCAGTAAAGAACATGTCTGGTAAAACAGAATGTTTTAATATAAATTCTAAATTGCTACTACTTAATTTGTTCTGCAAGTTTTAGCATATTTCATCATCAGCATCTCCACCACCCGGTGGTTGTAACGATTCAACGAACTGAACATCATCCTCATTGGCTTTTATTACACAGCCATCCAGTGGTGTTGCATCGTCAAAATCTGCACCGTCAAAAATAGTAAAATCCACTTCATAAATGTGCTTAGTTTCATATACTTTAGCAGGTGGCGATATCCATATCACGGTATCAAATGTTAATGTATAGGTGTACATGGGATCTGTATCTGTTCCGCTGGGAACTACTTTCTCCATATTAATATCACCCTGGAATATTAATGATGTCAAAAATGTCCAATCTGCCGGTGAGTTTGATAACTGAATATCCATATCTGGATTAAACACGGTGGCTATCTGTTCTACCAACTGGAGTCCTTGATCCTGATTAGATGCCCATATAGACAAATCAACCGTGACATCATAAGGAACAGGCATAAAGCGTTCTACCGTCTTCTTCATCCCGGGTTGGTTTATCAATAATTCACCATCTGGTGTCATAGCCCGCTCCAGGAAGCTGTATTTTTCGGAGTGCTGTGGGTTTTGACGCCATGCTGATTTTTGAGTTAGTTTAGTCATTATTAATGACATGATGGGAATGTAGGACGCTGTGTTTCCACCACCACCCTGAAGTATGTAACCTACTGTTTGTTGCATATCGCCATAGATGACCGGGCAGTCTAAGAAGCGGTGTTTACCATCACGTTGATTGCCAGTACGAACTTGGTACCCAGCAAAGCAGGACATAATTTGCAGGAGCAAGCGCTTGAGTTGATTATCGTACCAATATGGTTTACGTTTTAATGTCATTATATCACCTGATTGCTATCCAGACACAATACATCATTTGTGAAAATTTCAGTATTGGCACATTTATTTAGTAACTTGTTGGTACCAGTATATAAGCTATCACCGAACTCACGAATAATTTCTTGCTCAATTCTAAACCCATCAAATAATTTATCAAAATTCCATATTCGTACTATTTTAATCTTGTTCAATACTTCTTTTTTGCCAAAACGTTTTTCGATCGTGTTATTTGTCACACCAATCTTCCAGTATTCGATATCATCATTGATAATTTTTATGTAATATAAAATACCAGGATTATTTAATTTTATACCATTAATGTTGCATCCGCGACAGCCACAACCACCTATATGATCAGATGGTTTTTGTGAGAATATTCCGTGTTTTTTGCAGCGTATATTAACTTTGGTAAAATATCCTTGATAAATAACACCAGAATAATCATATTTTTCACCATGTGTATTTCTGGCTCTAATTATAAATTCTTGCGTTGTTAATTTCTTTTTCCCCTGTGTTATCTTACCGCATTCCCTGCAACCACGACCCATTAAATGCTTATCTGGAGATTGCTTAAATTCTCCATGCTCATTACATATTATTGTTACGTTGCTTTTTGCTGATTTGTAATCTACAACAGAGTAGTCATATTTTTTACCATGAGTTACTATAGCACTAATTATAAAATTATCTTTGGTGGTTCTTTTGGCATTACCCCGTGTTATGTCTCCACATTTTTTACAACCATATCCGTATGCATGACCTTCTGGCATTTGGAAAAATGAACCATGAATAGGACAAATTATTTCTACTTTTGTTTTTGAATTAACGTATTGAACCAATGAATAATCATATTTGTTTTTATGCACAGCATTAGCTTTCGCTATAAATTTATTAAATCTATTAAATACTACTGGATTAAGTGCCATTACCCAGTACCAATTTTGAATTTTTTGCCCAGATCTGTAACTGACTCTGAATGATCAACTTGATTAAATATTTCTCTTGCCGCTTTCAATAGCACTCCAGCAATTCCTTTTCTTCTAAATTTAGACAGCGTATAAACATTTGATATAACACCACGCTTACCATCCTTGGACATTATTTGTAATCCTGATATTATTTTCCCGTCATATTTATAAACAAACCTATAACTACCTTGGTTACTGATATAAACAGAAATATTATCAGTGATCTTATTCTCCTTCTCAGAACCAATAGTTATGGACTTACCCAATGGTGCCAGAGTTGTATCTACAGCAAGCTTACTTATAGTAGATTGATCTTCCTCAAACAATGGTTTTACTCTAGTAACATCAATTACTCTCATTATTTATTCCCGTCACTAGTAGGACCATATGGATTAGTTTTACCCCGATCTGCTGTGGTAATTTCATCAGCTTCTACATTTTCGCTCTTATTATCAGGAGATGGGTCAGACCTACGTTCCCTATCGGTAAGCACATCATGAATAGAGCGTAATTCCCAACCACGTTCTTTATCTTCACAAGATCTGTCTGACATAAATTCTCTAAGTTTTGAAATCCAGCAATATGGCTGCCATTCTCTCTTAATATCTTTTTCGCGCATCTTCCATTTGTTGTTCTCGAATCTAAATAGACGGTTGGGTAAAAAATCAATCCTAATAAACCAGTCGCCATCAGTTGGATTAAATGGAAACTCTATTCCCTGCCCAACCGGCATCCCATTGTCTGGTTTACCATCTTCCGTCCACCGATACGGTTTCCTCTGTGGGTTGTCAGGATCAAAATACATATAGGTTGTATCAAACCAAGTGGTATTAGTATGCTCCCCAGCTTTCTCCTGGTTGGCTTCAGTTACAGCCATCATTGCATCCTTGGTGGACATCTGTTCTGCAAGCGTCTTACCGTATTCATCAACACGCTCAAATAAATCAAGGAACTCCTGTTGATGCCTAAGCGGTTTTAGTATTACGGCTGATATGTGCCTTGCGTACATTGGGTCGTATCCAGTTGGTGACCATACTATAGATGCAATTTCATACCACCTATTAGCAACACGGCCATCTATTCCCACTTCACGAAGGTGGGGCAACTCAATAACATCACCAGGAATCATCCTACGTCCCAATTCCTGTTCCATTGTTTCGGTATGGAATTCAACTGTGAGTATATCGTTAGCCAGAGCCAAACCGAACCTAGCATACTCTAATTCGTTCTGAGATACCGTATATACTCCCTTTATTAACGGAATTTCATCAAAATCATATTCACGATCCCGATTCTCGTTCAGTATTGGATCTTGAATGCCCATAAACGAACCAACGTCCAATGGTTCCTGTCCGGATGGCTCAATAGGAAGAGATGAATTCTTATTATCAACACGAACGCCCAATGAGTCAGCATCCTGCGCAAAAGTTCCTTTCAACCTATATATGACACACCATATACCCGTCATATTAATATGACTGCTCATTAATCCAGATATGAATCTACTATCCTTTGATAAATTACCAAAGTGAGATCCTTGTTTATGCAGACTAAATGGACTTGTCGGTTTAAATTTTGACATGTGATATCAGATATTCCGAAATATTGATTTACTATTAAATCATACATATATTTACACGTATGAGGAAATTAACGACCGCAGAATTCATAGAAAAATCAAAAACTATTCATGGTATAAAATACGACTATGAACTAGTAAATTATTTTGATGCCAAAACAAATGTAAAAATAATATGTAATAAACATGGAGCGTTTGAACAATCACCAGACAATCACCTTCGTGGTGCTGGGTGTAAGAAATGCACAACGGCTAGAAAATGCCCAACCTATGAAGATTTTATAACCACGGCAATAAGCATACATGATAATAAATATGATTACTCGGTGGTCGAATATGTTAATTTAAAAACAAAAATAAAAATAATATGCAAAAAACACGGCGAATTCAAACAAACACCCAGGAGCCACATCAATGGACATGGTTGTAAAACCTGTGCCGGTAATAATAGGGGAAATACTGATAAATTCATAAGTGATGCAGAATCTGTTCATAAGAATAAATTTGACTATTCGTTGTCAATATATGTAAGCAACCAAACTAAACTATCAATAATATGTCCAGAACATGGAGAATTCAAACAAACACCAAATGCCCACTTATCTGGCAAGGGATGCAATAAATGCAGAACCAGTAAAAATTCACTTGATTGGTTTTTGAAACGCTGCGATGATGTGCATGGGTCGGCTTATGATTATTCATTGGTGAAATATATTAATGCTCATACGAAAATAGATATAGTGTGTAAAAAACATGGCGTATTCTCAAAGAAGCCTTGCAACCACACCAACAAAAAACAGGGGTGTCCAGCATGTTCACGCGAAGATAACAGGGGTGGTTATTCACACATGTCTAATATTGAATTGATGGCTATAAAAGACACAGTATTATACACCATAATGCTAGAACATGAAGATGAAACTTTTGTGAAAATAGGAATTACAAAAGATCCTAATACAAGACTATCATCATTTTACCCATATTCGGTAGTAGATAAATTAATTGTGCACCACGATGATATGCTTGAATCATTCACGCTGGAACAAGAATTGCAAAATAAATTTTCAGATAAAAAGTATATACCAAGAAATAAATTCAGGGGCTATGGAGAATGTTTTGATTTGTCAGTTTGGCATGAGGCCAGTTTGAGTCCAAATACAATTGATTGATCCGCAATCCCATATTTTGTCATAATCATTAGATATTTTGTTTTTATACCTTGTTATTTCATGTGGCAATATATAGGAACAAGCTGGTGGTGTAATCGACTTGATCACAAATCCTAATTTTTTATAATCTATACATGCAGACCAGCACCTATTGAGCGTTAGGTTTACTTTAGACAGTGAATAATTTTCAATTAAACTATCGAACATTGATTCTATGATCTTCATGGAACCTATACATTTGGTGATTTCTAATCTTTTCGTTGAGAAAATCATGATTCCAATAGGTCCACCACCGGATAAGGCTGTTATCGTTATTTTCGATTCTGTTTCACTATAAACAATGGCTACTTCATCATAATTTACAGGATTAATATGGTTGCGTAGCCGCCGTAATGTTCCGGTGTTATCATTAATAAATTCATCTTCGAAAATGGTAATTAAATCATATCCTTTAGCGTTGCACTGTTCAAGTTTCATCAAATGATAATGTTTATCCTTACCGCCGAACATTTCTGAATGCCATCGTAATCCACAATATTCTATTGCCAATTTTAAATCAGGTAAAACAATATCAAGTTCGTATGGCTTTATTATCTTTCTGTCATTTCGTAATATTACACCAGAGTAAAACTTTGATATTTTATTGGATAACTCATTTTCCTGTTTAGATATTATGTGAGCACACGACGGGCAGCCGTGTCCTTTCTTATGAACAGTTGCCGATTGTTCAAATTCTCCATGAAGCTTACAAATTATTATTCCCAATTGTTTCGCTTGTGTGTATTCAAATTTTGAATAATCGTACTTGTTACCATGAACTTTTTTAAAATCATTGAGTACTTCAGATAATGTTAGCTTCTTAACACCGCTACATGATGGGCAACCATGTCCTTTTTTATGAACCCATGGTGTTTGTTCAAATATGCCATGAGTATGACATACTATTTGTATCGCGGTGTCTACATTTTTGTAATCCACCATAGAATAATCATATCTATGACCATGCATAACTATAGATTCATTTATAAAACTATCAAGCGAATGCTTGATACCACCATTGCATTTAGGACACCCTTTACCATGTTGATGATCACCAGCACGTTGTTCATATAATCCATGTATCTTACACTTTATTTTTATTTTAGTTTTTCTATTCGCGTACACCACTAATGAATAATCATATCGGTCACCGTGTTTCTTTTTGCATTTTTCAATAAATTCTTTAGTGTTTAACTTGGCCCTATATCCCGCACCAGCATTGCATTTAAGACAGCCACGCTTCTTTGTTATATGATCCGCCGGTGACTTTTTAAATTCGCCGTGGATCGGACAAATTATTATTCCTGGTTTATTATTGTTTACGTATATAAACTTGTTGTAGTTGTATTTTTCACCATGAACACACCTAGACAATTTCACAAACCCTAATATGCCAGTAGTTCTCTTCACGGAAGTGATAATACCACCGCATTGGTTACAACCGGTTTTACATCTAACGTGGTTATCTGGTGTTTGTTCGAATTGCCCATGAATAGGACATGTTATTATTACCTTAGTATTATAATTTATATAGTTGCTTTTTGAATAGTCAAATTTATTTCCGTGCTTGATCCTACTACGTTTAATAAATTCTTCGGTAGTTAACTTTGCCATATGCTATAATATAATTACTACTTGCCAATAAAACAATTAACCCCTGATTGGTTGCGGGACTTCACTATTTCCATCGGAATACAATAGAAGATCATCCTCCAATGTCTGGCGTGCTTGTGCTCCTTCTTGTGATAGCTCATTTCCTGAAAGAACAGTGCCTCCTTGTGCGCCAGGCAATGTAGAAAATTTACGATACTTACCGCCAAGTATGGTTTTCATATTTGCCAAACAATATTTCTTCAACCAGTTATATGCAAAGTGGTCACGAAGTAGTTCTTCATATGATTTCAAAACATACACTGTTAGAATAACATTCTCTTTGGTGTTAGGAAGCTGCGTTATTAATATGGTATTTGTTTCGGGTCTAAAAACAAAATGCATTTCACGCACAAATAACCTATCTAGTGTTTCCTGGTATTGCAATACTGCATCATATGAGAACAAATCAAATGCTGCACCATTTTGACCAAGACCACCGTTCAATAATATATTAGCGGTGGCGGCACCGAAACTCTCAAATGCTCCAGAACCAGAAGCATTACCGCCAAATAACCCCCTAGACCGTGAAATCCTTAATACGTTATCAACTCGTTCATCCAATACATATACATTCTTCCCAGGATCTAACTGAAGTACACCATACGATTTGTACACAGAACCAGAAGACATCATGCGATAAGTTTCGATGGCGCTGCGAAATGCTGCATCGTAGTCCTCATCCTCCAATTCAACCTCAATATTACTACCACCAAGCATTAGGTAGTTATCGCGAAATAGCTTTTCTAGGCGTTTCTTAGCCTCTGGAGAATCCACAATATCAGTAGTGTCTGCTCCTTGTTCGTTCGTAAGTTGGAATTCACTCATGACCCTTCCTCTTATTCTTTATAGTATTTACTAGAGAACCTTGACCTTTTGTAGTTAAGGAATTATATATAGTATTGTAGGCAGCACTCCAGCGGTCTGCATTTGATTAAAAACTCTTGGGCAGTAGAAGCACAAGACCTAGCGTGTTAGTTAGGCATTTAAAGACCCAAGTCGAACAGGAGAAGTAAAATGTTTAACACGTCACACGACTATGAGGTGTCGATCTTGGTTAATGGTCGCGCAGTCACAGAAGTCCAGTACTCTGGACATACCTATATAGAAGGACGTAAAAATTCCATCTATGAACTTCAAATCCGTAATAAAACACCAAACAGAATACTTGCAATACCAGCAGTTGATGGTCTTAACGTATTAGATGGTGAAAACTGTGGTGTGAGATCACCAGGATATGTTATTGATCCTTGGGGTGTTGTAACCATACCTGGGTGGAAAGTTGACAGCCAGCAAGCTGCTAAGTTCGTATTCAAGCCACAAAACGCATCTCATTCTGGTGATAAGACTTATTCAGAATCTATTGGTGCTGATTCTGCCAATCAAGGAATTATTGGTGTTATGGTATTCAGACAGAAAATATTACCATCGATTAACCTTAACCTACTCAAAGATCAATGTAATAGGCCGTCTCCTACTATCCCAAACTCACTGAATGATGGAGTTATATACCGCTCCAAGTCGGCACAAGTAACATGCGATAGTTTTTCAGCGCATGTTAGTTCAAATATAGACCAAGATGCAAATAAAAGTCTTGGTACAGGATTCGGTGAATCAACAGGTTTTCAAACCCAGGATACAGAATTTGAGCGTGCTTCGGTGAGTCCAGAATCGGTGTTCATAATGTATTACGATACTATCCAGGGTTTGAAAAATCGTGGTGTGCCAATAGAGCAATTTAGACCATCACCAACTAACACACCAAATCCATTCCCGGCATCTCCAAATATTACTCGTGGGTGTGAACCACCGGCTGGTTGGAACTCAAAAAGATATCACAAATAATTCACATTTGCAATTACAGGAATTTATTATGAAAGATCAACACATAGTAGAAACACCAAAGATCAAGGCTGATACATTGTGCCACGTAATACTGGATATGTCTGGCTCCATGAGCAGGCTGGCAAGCGCTACCCGTGAGGGACTCAATACATATCTTCAGACGCTGAAGGATGACAAGTCAGATGATGAGGTTCTGGTTTCAGTGACTGTGTTTGACTCAGATGGATGGTCGGATAACATCACAGTAAGAATCGATACTATTCTTGATATGGTACCGTTGAATGCGGTTCCAGAGATCACAGAAGACCATTACAAACCACGTGGTGGAACGCCTATGTACGACGCCATAGGAACAGCCGTGGAACGCACTGAGCTTGCGCTGGAGGGGGTTACAGGTAGCCCTGAAGTCCTACTGGTAGTTATCACAGACGGCGACGAGAACACCTCACAGACCTTCAAACAGGGTCAGATTAAGACTCTGCTTGAAATGAAGGAAGGTCAGGGTTGGTCAACAATCTATCTTGGTGCTAATCAGGATGCCTGGGCTGTTGGTAGTTCAATTGGTATCAATGCCGGAAACGTGCGCGCATATGCAGCCACTATTGAAGGTATCAAGGATGATGTGTTCACATCTGTTGCTAATGCCACTACGGCGTATCGCGCTGATAAACTGATGGCTAAATCTATTGGTGCCGGTGATGGGTATGTTACCAGAGCGTTCTTTGCTGGCGATTCCAATCTTGCCGAAGAGGAAATACTACCAAAAGATAAATAATAAAGAGGGGAGGCATAAGCCTCCCCGTTTTCCTAGTACGTTAGTGGTTTTTCCCAGTCATCGAAATCTTCCGCTGAGCAATTGGGCACAGTGTATTTGGCTTCTATCTCACCAATCTGTCTGTTGTATTCAGATACAACAGCCTCTGGAGAATCGTAATTACCAGGGAGAGGCGTGGCTGTACCAAACGATACAATGGCTGCTTCTCCGTTTTCAAGAATTATTCCAATCATTCCAACCACGGTGCTTCGAATGTAGTGCATGCCATCCTCCTAGAATTTGATGCCAACCTGTAATGTAATGACATCGGCACGGGCTTCGTTAAATACAGCCCGTATTGGTACATACCCAATCACTACTCGCGCTTTATCATATGAAAGCGCAACATTGAATATTGCAATTGGTTGGATGAACCCACCATTTACCTCAGTGTCATCGTATCCTGTCACTCCACTAATTGTAATGCCGGGTGACACGATTAGACTACCGAATGAATAATCTGTTTTGATCTTCACGCCGGTGTAGATTGAGGTTTTGCTATAGCTGTTTTTGAAGAACCCAGCAGTAGCCTCAAAATGTTCTGCAAACTGGTATGATGCACCCAGGCCATAATTGCGTTCGTTGAAGTCCTCGGTTTTGCCATCATAGGTATATTCTGAGGCGGCCGTGTGCTTGGAACCAACATTGATATCCAGCCACAGATCACCAACCGCAGCATTTGCATCTGGTACGCCAAATGCGGCGAGCATGAATACGATAATAACAACCATCAGCACATGACGTTCTTTTATGGGGTTTTTCATAACTATCTCCGGTGTAATTCTCTCAATAAGAGATGCAAGTATACCAGATTAGAAAATTCTGTCAAGCAATTTTGGATATAATTTGGTCGTATTCTGTGATTTTTTCACCGGTTGAGGAAATAACCTCAAGTGTGCCGCGCTGGTCAATGAAAATATGTCTTGTATTTCTTGAGGTTATGTAATCCATAGTGCCCTCGTCATCCGGCACACCGGTTATCGATGTTATGAACAACGATCCATTACTGCAACCATCCAGGATGAATTCCTTGTGCTCATATCCGGAACCATCGTGCTCAAGGATGTCCTTATGCAGTTTTGCTAGTACTTTCTTTTGTGGTGTGGTAACGTTAACTTCTTGAAATTTCTTATTTTTAATTAACCGAGCGTGTCTATAGGAGATATGTTTTTGGCACTCAGTGCATTCCCACACAAAATTAAAGTCTTTATCGATTGTTCGTTCGTATTCGGAATTACCACAGGTGCAGGTTTTGTCAGTCTTAAGCATTTCAGCCTCAATCGGTTGGGATAGCGTTGCTATTTATCACCAACCACTCTATTCCTATTGCAGTTTACCAACCACTGGGGTTTTCACAAGGACTGCAACCACAACACGAACATACCGCGTCGTCTTCGTCACTGAGTTCCTTCTCAAGAGAAGTAATGAAACTCAGCGCCGCATCGCGTATCATCTCAAGGGTTTCACTGGGCACACCCTGTAGTTCCTGGGATTCACGGTTCACACGGTATACTTTTTGCACGTGTTGACGTATTTCATTAAAATTGGTTACCATGATACTGACTCCATTATTACTGTTAATACCTAAATACTATAACATAAGTAGAGGAATAAAACAATGGCTCGTTTGGATGGTCTAATAGCTGGTGATGTAGTAAAAGAATTTCTTGGTCCTCATGCGGGCAGGAATTATTTTGGGGTAGATGCTCCAGCAGTTGATGTGCAGATGTTTGGCGCTGGTTCAGTACAGATGCAGACCAATACCAATTTCACACTAACCGGGGAACGTGTTTCAAGCCCGTCTGGTCAAGTACCTATTAATTTTGAGAAAATACCTGATCCTACCACATGGGTTAATATAGGAGCTGTTATTTCTGCTGGATCAATTGTGTCAGTAGCACCGCCAGCGCAAACCGATATTAATTTCATAAGGGCTATCGTGGTTGTTCCTGGTGATGGTAATGTAGCTATTGCCACGCGATGGAGCAAGGGTTAAAGATTTCTTTCTTTTAGCCACTTTAATAATTCCGCTGATGCTACATCCTGGTTGAACTTGTTACCTTTTAATGTGTTTAGGTTATGTGATACTACTCTTAAATTTTCAGAAATATGTAGTCCACATACATTCTTGTTGAAAATTGGTATAACGTGATCTATTTCCAATTCCATATTTAATTCCGAACTCTGCCTAACGCATTCATTGTATATGTGCCGTATAGCTGCGTGTCCTGCCCAGTCCGGTGTTGCATCCTTAAGTCGTTTTCTTTTTCTGTACCTCTTATCAAACAAGACCTCATCCGGGTCTTCTAGATATTTTCTTATAAAATGAAGATTATGCCCGGAGTACGATTGTTGATAAAGATTATAGTGATCAATATTTTCTGGTGATTGCTTCCATTTCTTTGAACTGATCCTTGCGCACGCAATGCACGTAGAGTTACGTGCTATTCGCTTTGATATATGACCATGTTTGCACGGCTTTCCGGTGAAATAAAAATCCAGATTTTTACTTAGTGCTTCTTGTCTTTTCATGACCTTCATATACCGTACTTATGCTTCTCCTAAAAAGGTACAACACAATTTACTTACTTCTATAAATACTTTCACAACAGTAGAAAACTACTTAATTAACATTAACTATAAGGTAAAAATAATCATGTCAGCCCACGTCCAAACTTTACTTCCACTTACTGGAGTTCCTGTCGCAGGAGCCATAGCCGCATTTTCATCCGCAGACAACATTAGAGTATATCAGGTTAACCCACGCCCTGGTGTTCCGTTTACTGGTGCTTTAGAGATACAGGAATCGTACGTTGCCTCACCCGGGGCGTCAGATTTCCAACGTGTGGCTTCTATTACATTCACTGCGCACGCTACTAACTTCTCTTTAGAGATTGAATCAGACGCACCCTGGACGAGAGTCGTACTAATAAGTGCATCCGTAGGGGAAATAGCGGTGTTTGGATCTAGTCGTTCTGGATTACTTCAGGGTGGCAAGGGAGCATCAACTATATCTGCTACTGCAATTGTTGATGGTGCTAAGAAAGCAGGCGTAACTGGTCCAAATGTAGGAATACTTAGCCCCACGGTAGCTCAATTTACCAGTGATAATGTTCAGTATGCTACAAACATCAACAAAACCGTTACCGACATTCTTGACGATTTCGTTGCTTTTGATGGTGCGCTGACTACATCTGGAACTTCTGCTGCTGATTTAGCTGTCCTTGCCGGGGTTGATGCTGGTGGCCTAACAAACGCAAAAATGCTAGATATTGCTCAATATCAACCATCTGTTTCTGAAATCAACTTCTCGGTTGGTGTTACGAGCGGCGTGCAGACGCAGCTTGATGCATTAACTGCAAATAAGGCAATAGGTGCTGGCGTTGATATAACTGGTCTTGTTGTAGATCCTCTTTGGATGAACGGCTTCTTTGATACTGATCCTGTTGCTGCTGGTGTTGCTGTAAGCACGATTGCTACAAGTCTTGGCGGTCTTGTTTCAACTTCTGCCGACCTTAATGTCCTAAATGGTGTTGGTGGTGCTGTTCTTCCTGATATTGCTCCTGTTGCTGCTGACTTCTGGAAGTTGGCTGCAATTACTGCAACCGCTTTAGAAATTAGCACACTTAGTGGATTCACCGGTACATCAACAGATCTTAATAAGATTGCCCTTATAACAGCATCCGCTGCTGACCTTAGTGCCTTTGCAGGCATTGCTGGAACTGGCGTGACTACCACTGAACTTACCCTCCTGTCCGGGCTTACCGAGAATGTTCAAGTTGCATTGAATAATATTCCTGACCTTACTGGTTTGGTTGCTTCTGTTGCAGACATGAATATTCTTAACGGTGCTGCTACTGGTACTGGTGCATTTTCTGGTGGTCCTATCACATCCAACGAGGTTGCATATCTTGATGGACTGACTGGTAACATCCAAGCGCAGATTGACACAAAACGAGATACCGGTGTTGATATCGGTATTGGTGAAATTTCTGGTGCTGCTATTACTACCATCGAACTTAATTATCTACAGGGAACAACTAGCAATATTCAGGCACAACTAGACGGACTAATACTTGGTAGTGTTACCGTTGGTGGTGGTGATGTATTCACTGCTCCGTTCTTCATGTCGGATGGTTCTGTTGCTGCTCCCGGTTTGGGGTTTGCAAGTCAAACTACTTCAGGATTCTATCTTGAAGGAGTTGGAATTGGTTTCTCAACAAGTGGCGTTAGAGTTGGTAACTTTACTGGAACAAATCTTGAACTTGGTGATTCTGGTACTAATGGCCAACCAACCATACGGTTCTCAGGAATGGGCATTGCTAATCCCGCATATTCATTTGTTGGAGATACAAACTCTGGTATTACCAGGGTTGCGGCTGGCAGTGTCGGTGTAATAGCAAACGGTGAAATAATGGTTGAGGCTGATAAGACAGCAGCCAAAGTCACGCTTGGTGGTCTTTCTGCAAGTAACAACGCAGTTGACGTAACTGGTATTGCCGGGTTTGAAAAAGTTCTTGGTAGTGTTGCTGTTGATGGTAGGGCTGTAGCTGATACGCCAATTTATCAAGTTCCTGTTGGTCGTACTGCCGTAGTTACAAAAATATTGGTAATTATAACTAATTCAGACGCCACCGGACCACAGGTTGACATATTCAGAATGAATATTGGAACATCAGGAACATTTGATCAGATAGTTGATAATGTTGGAAACATTAATATATTTGGTAATGCTCTAGGATATGACTTCGTAACTAGTGGTCAGGTAATGGCGCTTGGAATGGGTTCTAATGCATTTAGTGCAATAGGTGGAGCAGGTGGTGCGTCATATGGAATCATGGCAGCAGCAGCAACTCTTACTGCTTCAGTAAGCACACCATCTACGGCGGTAACAAACTATGACCTTCAGGTCGTAGCGTTTGGGTATGAGTACTAAGCCGTAGTGCTTATCTAGTAAGATGGGGAGGTATTATCCTCCCCATTTTGCTAAATACTTCTTAGTATTCACTGCTATTACCCGGAAGGACCGTAGATGAATTTCACCGAAAAAACCGAACACTGGTTAAACGTAATATTCCCAGATAAAGTGGAACTTCCGGGGACTGCTGGTGTTATTGTTCCTTCCGGATCAACAGGTCAGCGTCCAAGTCCTCCAGATCCTGGAACAATACGCTATAATACCACTACATTATCACTTGAGGTATTTACACCTTCCAATTCATGGGAGGCAGTTGCTGGTGGTGGTTTTTCATCTATTAGGACTGCATCTAATGTTGGTGCTGGACAAGGGGTATTCAAACAGAAGGTTGGTTTTGATCTAGAATTCAAATCATTACTTGGTAGTGCAAATATTAACATCACTGATATTGGTGATGAATTACTTATTACAACAGCAGGTTCTGTTGGTGAGTCAAACACAGCATCAAATATTGGTTCTGGTATTGGCGTGTTTGGTTCAAAAGTATCATTAGATCTTCAGTTCAAAAGCCTAAAAAGTTTATCACCAACATTATCTATAGCAAATAATATTACTACCGTTGATCTGGATCTCATAGGAGCTCCATTCCTGTCTCTCTCAGGAGGAACGTTAACGGGGAGCGTCACTCTTGACCCAGGTGCTACCATTCATGGTTCGTCTGCGCAAACTGCTTCTACTCCAGCATTTAACTTCACGGCTGACTTTAATAGTGGTATGTTTGCACCGGCAGTAAATACTGTTGGGTTCGCTACTAATAGCACAGAAAAATTAAGAATAGCAGCCAACGGAGCCATGTCTGTTCCTGGTGGTTATGAATCTTTTGTAACAACAGACAATATAATACCTAACAAAAAATACGTTGATGATGCTATTGTGGCGCTCGCCAGCGTGAATGTATACCGGCAGATTTTTACGCAGGCTAACTTAATAAGTGGTGTGGTTCAGTTTGCCCATAATCTAAATCAGGATTTCGTCCAGGTGACGATTTATGATAATTTTAACAAGGTTATAATTCCAGCAGGAATAACCCGGGTAAGCAATAATATTATTGACGTTGACCTAAAAGGGTACGGAATACTAGTTGGTAACTGGAATGTTGTGGTCGTGGGCTAAATACATTACATAATTATATTAAAAATAAATCATTATATTAGAGGATATTTCAAATGCAAATCGGTCTTATTACTGGCTCTGGTCAAGCCTTATTTTCTACTTTAGATAACACCCCAGCTCTTCCAGCAATAGGATTTACTGGGAATTCTGGACTTGGTATCTACAGGATATCAACTAACACATTAGGTTTTAGTACTAGCAACTTAGAGCGCCTTAGAATTGCATCAAACGGTTTGCTCACGGTTGATGGTGGTGGTGCAGGCACCGCTTATGCAGTTTTGGTTACCGCTGGTACTGGCGATGGAGTTCCTAACAAAAAATATGTTGATGATGCGGTTGCTACCGGAACTGGATTAATAAGTCTTAATAATTTAACCGACGTTACAATTACAGCAGCAGCAACAAATGAATTCCTAACATTCAATGGAACAAATTGGGTTGACACGACTCCTGCCGCAGCTCGTACTGCTATGGGTATGGACGCTGCTGGTCTTGGCGACATATGGGTGGAAAAAGCTGGAGATGCAATGACCGGCGCTCTTGCTATGGGCAGCAATAAAATCACAGGGATGGGTGACCCAACAGTTGCGCAGGATGCAGCAACGAAGGCATACGTAGACTCTGTTGCTGCTGGTCTTAATCCTAAAGCATCAGTAGCCATTGCTACCACAGCAGATCTTGGTTTTACATACCTAGATACTGGATCTGGTGCTAATGATGGAGTCGGTGATACTTTAACCGGATCAGCTAATACAGACACAACACTTGATGGATTTATCATTGATAAAACCGGACGTAGAATTCTTGTTAAAGATCAGACGCTGGATATTGAAAATGGTATTTACACCATAACAGCAGTTGGTGTAACAGCCGTTGGTGGTCGTGCTGGTTATCATCGTGCATTATATACTACTCTTTCAAGTGGTGGTGGTAAAGTTGGTACGGACTCAACTGGTTTAGCAAACACTGCCACTGTATATACTGCATCTGTTGTAGTTGATGGTAATGCGGCACAGCCAATTGCAATTACTGGTTCATCAGCTCAAACATTTACCACACTGTTGTCAGAATTAAATCTTGATATTACAGGAGCAACTGCGGCTCTTGATTCTAGTGGAAATCTACGTATTACTTCTAACACAGCAGGCGCTGGTTCATCTGTTATAATTACCGATACTGATTTATTCTTATCTACAACCGGATATATTTCTCTTGGTAGTGGAATTCCTGGTCTTGCACAAGGAACAACAGTTTTAACACGCGCAATCGACTTTGATGGTAGTCCAGCAAATGAGGTATCTGAAGGTGATTACACCTTTGTAGAATTTGGTGCAGCAAATAATAATTCTAGTTGGGTTGTTACCGGTGTTTCAGCTATCGGTGGATCTATTGTAGTTGGTAATGAAGCAATTGTTTGGACACAATCATCTGGTGCTGGTTCTATTACGGCAGGAGCTGGTCTAGGACAGACAGGTAATCAATTATTCGTGAACTTTGGTGCTGGTATTGCTCAGCTTCCAGGTGATGAAGTTGGTATTGATCTTGCTTCTAACTCTGGTCTGTTACTAACTACACTACTAACTGGTGGTCTGTTATCCATAGATCTTGATGGTACTACACTTGCGCTTGGTGCTAATGGTATTAGTGTACCAAGTGGTGGTATTACAGGAACAGAACTTAATGCTAGTGTTGCAGGTGCTGGTATTAATGGTGGTGGTGGTGCAATACTTGATATAGAACTTGCTACTAACCCAGGTCTTGGTTTTGACGTTGCTGGTACAGCCGGTAAACTTGGTCTTGATATAAGCGCCTTGGGTGCTGGTTTAACAGTATCGCTTCTTGACATGATAGCTATAGAAGAAACTGGTGGTGGTAATGTTAATAATACATTAGGTGAAGTTGTTAATGATCTTCAAATTCCTAACGCGGTTGGTGGATCTGCTGGTTTTGTAGTTAGCGATGGTCTTGGTGCTTATACTACCAGACTTATTTCTGCATCTGGATTATCAAATGCGCAAGGCTTAAGTGTAACTGATGGTACCGGTTCCGCTAATGCTGTTGTCGGTCTTGACATTGTTGGAATGACTAGTATTGCTGGAAATCTGACTGCAACTGATGTATTTCCAATGTCAAATCTTACCGATAACCGCAAGATGACTGGTCAGGAGATGGCTAATGGTCTTAGTACTCTTCTCACCATAGACAACTCAAGGATAGTTGATAGCCTTGGAACTACATTCATTGATACTACTGTTACTGGTATTGGTGGTGCGGATACTGGAGTTATTATATCTGCCGTTGCAGCATCAGGTAACTTCGCTGCTGGTACTCCATTGACCATGAGTGCTGCTTCTATTGCGTTGGCGGCATCAGCAGGCGTGGCAATAGCCAATCCTGGTGCTCCAATAACAATAACTTCTGGTGCTGGTAATACAACCGGTGCTGGTGGTGCAGTTAGTGTTGGTGGCGGCGTTGGTGGTGCAATAGGCGTTGGTGGTGCAATAAATCTAGATGGTGGTGTTGGTGGTGCAACTTCTGGAAATGGTGGCGCTATTAATGTCACTGGTGGTAATTCAACATCTGGAACCGGTGGTACTGTAATAATTGCCGGTGGTGATTCAGCAGCAGGAGCGGGTGGTGCAGTTACCATTGACACCGTTGCTGGCACAACAGCTTCAGGCGGAATATCTCTAACTACCGGAACGATTGCTGTTGCTAGTGGCATTGCAGGAGACATTACCTTATCTGCTGGTGGAACTAGTGATACGGCTGCTGGTGATATTAATCTTAATGGTGGTCTTTCCGGATCATTGACTGGTGGTAATATTAACCTTAAAGCTGGTGGATCTACTTCAGGAACTTCAGGAACTATTAATGTTATCGGGTCTGAATCTTTACTTTCTGGAGAACTTAGGATTCATGAAAATAATTCTCTTACTAGCCAATACATCGGTTTCAAGGTTGCCGATAATGGTGTTACTGCAAGTGTAACATATACACTACCAGAAGACGGAGCTGGTGGTTATGTCTTATCAACAGACGGTTCTGGTACTCTATCATGGGCTAACCCTCTTACTTCTGGTACTCCAGCATACGGTACTATTAATACGGACGGATCTACTATTTCGGCAGCAATAAATGGTGATACATTTGGTCTAGTTGGTGCATTAAATGGTGGTATAGTTTCTGCTGCAACTTCTGGTCCTGATGTAATAACATTGGCTATTGATATAAACGACCTAGTTGATGGTACAGCAAATGCTCTTGTATTAACAGATAGTATAGGTGTTTATGACTTAGATCTAACATCAACACGTAAATTTACACTATCAGATTTGGTAACAGATCTTGGTATACCAAATGGACCATTCACCGCAACTGGAACTGGTTATGTTGTGGCAGACAATGGCTCATACGACGTTAGAACATTCGCAGCAGAAGGGATAGGCAATCTACAGGGTGCCAGTGTGGTGAATGGAAGTGGAGCCGCTGGTGCAACTACTATCGGTCTTGATATTTTCACAATGGCTACTGCTGGTGCAAATCTAGCTACTGATGATTTACTTGCAGTATATAATTTTAGTACTTCTGCAAATAAGAGCATGACCGGGCTGGAACTTGCTAATGGTGTATCAGGATTAATAAACCTTGATCAAACTATAATCACCGACGGTACTTCAACATACATTGATACAAACGCAACTCCTATTACTATCACTTCATCAGTAACGGCCGGAACAACAAATGCTCTAGGAACACCAATTACCATGAGTGCGGATGGCGGAACATTGCTAACCTCATCTGATGGTTCTGGAACAAATATTGGTGCGCCAATATCTCTTACCGCTGGTGTTGGTGGAACTACAGTTCTTGGTGTTGGTGGTGCTGTTAATATAACCGCTGGTGCATCTGGTGATACTACTGGTGCTGGTGGTGCTGTTAATATAACCGCTGGTGCATCTGCTCTAACCACAACAGGTGGTTCTATAACAGTTTCTGGAGGTACTGCCGCTGATATAGGTGGTGCAATATCTATATCTGCTGGAAATGGTTCTGGTGTTGGTTCTGCTGGAGGTAGTGTTGTTATTTCATCTGGAATAGGATCAGGAACCGGTACTGGTGGCAACTCATCACTTGTTGGTGGTGTTGGTGGTGCAACAGGTGTTGGTGGTGAAGCCAGAGTAATTGGTGGTGCTAACTCAGATGCAACAGCACAGGCTGGTGATGCAATAGTAACTGGTGGTGCTAACGCAGACACTGCTGGTAGTGGTGGTGATGTAAGAATAACTGGTGGTGCGGCTGGTGCAACAGGTGTTGGTGGTAGTATTATATTGCAGCCAGGAAACGGAGCAACAGACGGAACTATAAGTCTTGCTGGTCCCACGAGCGCAGTATCAACAGAAATGCGTTTCCTCGAAGCTAGTGTTAATGGAACTAACTTCATTGGTATGAAGGCTCCTAATTTACTTGCTGCTGATATTTCATACACACTTCCTGTTGCAGCTACAACTAATGGTGACGTTCTTACTGTTACCACAGCAGGAGTAATGTCATGGTCTGCTCCTTCAACAATAGGTGGTAATGCATTTGGAGTTGTACAGGGTGATTCAGGAACTGATGCAACTGCTAATGCTCTTTCAGATACTATGTCAATAACTGGAGCAACTGCTGGTGGTATTGTGACGGTTGCCTCCAACGGTGCTACTCCGGATATAGCCATATCATTAGATATTAATGGACTAACTGCTGCAACGATAGCTAGTGCTGATTCACTTGCGTTCTATGATGTTACACCCGCTGGACCTAAGAAAACCACAGTAGCAAGCTTCTTAACAGATCTGAATATTGTTACCGGTACAGCAACAGGAATACTGGCACGTACTGGATTGAATACCTATGCTTCACGTGCAATAGCAGCAGCGGTTTCTGGAGATCAGGGCGTAAGTGTTACTGACGGAGATGGTGTTGCTGGAAGTCCAGTAATTGGTCTTGATATTATTGGTCTTGGTTCTGAGTTAGGAACAGTATCTGGAACTGATATAGTTGTGATATATGATGGAACTAATAATGTTAAGGCGTCACTTACGCAAATTGGTGCTGGTATTAATGTTGCTGATCTCGGCGATGTAACTGAAACCGCTGTAGTTGCTGGTGGTGAAGTACTTGTTAATAATGGTACTAGCTATCTTAATGAAAAGATACAGCATATAGAAGATGTTGGTACTGGTGCAACCAGTGTTGTTGTAACACACAATATTGGTCAGAAATTCTGCATAGTTCAGGCTTATGACGCAACAGGAGTTCAAGTAATACCTGCTTCAGTAACGTTAATTAGCGCAACAGTAGCAACGGTTACTTTCGCCGTTAATTTCACTGGTAAAATTGTTGTAATGGGCATCCCAGGAGTGGTTTAATAGTTAAACAAAACTTGAGGTAAGTATACATGCCAAAGATTTATGGTGACCTTGAGTTTCAGGGCACAACAAGAGTGGTTGCCGATGTAAACGGCACCGCCTTGCTTCCTAGTATTACATTCTCTGGTAATCTTACCACAGGAATGTACCGCCACGCTATTAACGTTCTTGGTTTCACAACCAATGGAGTTCTTCGTCTATTAATTAATAGCGAGGGAGCATTGGTAATCTCTGATATAACTGCACCTATTACAACAACCAATAAACTATATTCTGTTTCAGGAAATCTGTTCTGGAATGGTGGACAAATAGTAACAGGTTCTGGGTTTCTATCAAATATAATTGAAGACACAACTCCTCAACTTGGTGGAACTTTAGATGTTCTTACCAATGCAATTATAACATCAACTGTTAATGGAAACATAGCTATAACACCAAACGGCGCTGGTAATGTTGTTCTTGCTGGTCTTACATATCCTAATGCAGACGGCGCACCCAATCAAGCACTAGTAACAAACGGTTTTGGAGTTCTTTCTTTTGCAACTATATCCGGTCTTAATAATGTAGTTGAAGACTTAACACCACAACTTGGTGGAAATCTTGACGTTCAGACGTCTGCTATAAACACATCAGTGGTTAATGGGAATATATCAATAACACCCAACGGTGTTGGTAATATAGTATTAGACGGTTTGAGTTGGCCAAATGCAGATGGCACTGGAAATCAGGTTTTGTCTACAAATGGTTTAGGTGCTCTTAGTTGGATTAACCAAATTTCTGTTTCTACCGCTATAAGTTTCACAACATACACAGCAACCGCTGGTCAAACTTCTTTCTTGGGTGCTGATGATAATGCTGCTGTTCTTAATTACACCGTTGGGTTCCTTGATGTTTATATGAATGGTGTCTTACTAGATGGGTCTCAATACGCTGCAATAACTGGAACATCAGTGGTATTAACTGCTGCTGCGGTTGCTGGTGATACATTGCAGACAACCGCATATAATACTTCAACAGTTGCTAATGCATACACCAAGGCTGAATCTGATTCGCTGTTTGCCAATAAAGCATTATCGAACACATTTACAGTTTCTCCTCAAATACTAAGTGCGGCGCTTCCTGAACTTAGATTCAAAGAAACAGATACTGTTAACCAGGATTATACCATTAATGTTTCTGGTGGATCTTTCTTGGTGCAACAGATAACAGATGCTGATATTTTGGTTGGTACTGTTATTAACATTGCACCCGCTTCAAAAACTCTTGCATTTACATCAACAGACATAACATATAATGGTACATCATTACTGAGTCCGACCATTCCTGCCGCTTCGGAAACAGTATCTGGTATTGCAGAACTCGCAACACAGGTTGAAACAGATGCCGGAACAGACGACTTAAGGATTGTAACGCCCCTTAAACTTGCTAATTATTCTGGACTTGGTGTGTCTGGTAGTACTGCTGTACAACTTACTGAATACACTGCTGCTGCCGGACAAACAGTTTTTGGTGGTGCAGATAACCATGGTACTACGCTTGCGTATACTCCTGGTAACCTATACGTCTACAAGAATGGTGTATTGCTACACGACACCGTGGATTATGTTGCTACCACAGGAACCGGTATAGTTCTTAATGTTGCTGCTGCTCTTAATGATCTTGTCCAGGCAACTGCATTCTCAGCAATTTTGGGTGTTGGTGCGTCTGCTACAGACTACCTCTACACAGCAACTGCTAGTCAAACAACATTTACGGGCAACGATGATAACGGGTCTCCTTTGAGCTACAACCCGGGAGACATAATGGTGTTCCTGAACGGTACTTTGTTAAAGGACGTAACTGACTATACCGCAACAGATAGCACATCCGTTGTTCTTGCTGTTGGTGCTACTGCCGGTAATATACTACAGATATTTGAATGGGGTAATTTCCTATTAAGTTCAAACAACCAAACACTAGATCAGTTCGTATATACAGCAACTGCCGGGCAGACTATTTTTAGTGGAAACGATGATAATACCAAATTACTGGCATATACTGCTGGTTCCATTAAAGTATACTCAAACGGAACGTTGCTTGAAGACACAACAGATTACACGGCAAGCAATGGTACCTCAATAGTATTGGTCTCGGCTGCTACATTGAATGATGTTATACAAATTACTTCTTTTGGTACATTCAGTGTTTCTAATCATTACACAAAAATAGAATCAGATGGCAAGTATGCTATAACGGCTAGTGCTAATACATTCACGCAAGAGCAAATAATATCAGGGACGGTGCCAATATTAAGATTAAAAGATACCGCCACAGTTGACAAAGATTATAGGATAGCAGTTTCTAGTGGTCTTTTTTACCTACAACAAATGTCGGATGCTGGCGTTGCACTTTCCAACGCGGTGGTGATTGAACCCAGTGCAAAGACTCTTCAACTCTCACCAGCCGCTGTGACTTTTGACGCAAATAAAATACACCATGACGGCGATGAGGAGGCGTGGATTGCACCAGCTTTCTTGAATGGGTGGGTGAACATTGGTGGTGTTTGGGCTGCCACAGCTTATAGAAAAGCTGCGGACGGCAGGATTGATATACGCGGCTACGTTAAAACGGGTACATTAACCAGTGCAGTGTTCACATTACCCGTGGGGTACCGGCCGACAGCTCAGATTGTGGTTCCTACCGTTGTAAACCCACCCGGATCGGTTGGCGAACTCAAAATCTTTACCAGTGGCGACGTTGTGGTTGATTCCGGCAGTTCAATATTGTTCCAGTCAGTTACAGTTTCGTTTTACCCATAATGGTTTACCGGAGTTATAAATTATGTCAATAAATAGAAATGCAAGTGATCTTCCAAATGTAATAACTGCTTCTGGTGCATTAATTTTAAATCTAACAAGTTCTGACATCACCTATGGTGGTCAGAGTCTTGCACGGGTTGGAACAGCTAACATATTTACGGTCAGTCAGTCCGTATCTGCTTTTTCTCCATCAATACGATTACTAGACACCAACTCAGTAGATAGTGATTTTAGGATGGAGGTCGGCGCAGGTGATTTATTAATCGATCAATACACAGACGCTGGTGCATTCAGCAGCAGGAAATTACGTTTAGACAGTGGCGCAGCGGAGTTACGGGCGACAGCATTAGACATCACCTATGGTGGTCGGAGTATTATATCGTTTGGTGGTCGAGTAAACAGTACTGGTGTGGCTGTAAACCTGCCTAATGGTTGGACATCTGTCAGAAACAGCATTGGTTATTACACTATTACACACAGCAGAAATACGTTAAGTTATGGTGCGACGGTTTCGGTTGAGGCGGTGTCTGGTGCATTGGTTGCGGCTACCGTTAGTCCTGCGAGTAATTGGCTTGATGTTCGGATAGTTAATAGTGCAGGTGCTTTAATAGATAGCGTTTTTCATTTTACTATGAATATGTCTTGATGGAAATAAACGAGGATATATTATGGCACTTTTAATAGATTACACACAAACAAAATTTAGGATTCCGAATAATGAGTAAAGCACTAGACATAGCAGATTGGGGACAATACCAGCCAAAAAGGAAGAACTGTATCATTAATGGTGGTATGGATATTTGGCAACGAGGGTTTTCTTTTACTGGTGTTGTAACTAATGATTATACAGCAGATAGGTTAGCAATTGCCAATTTTTCTACTGCTGTCATGGATGTTACACGATCAGTGGACGTTCCAACGGCCGCTCAGGCGGGTACAACATTTAATTATTCTTATAGACTTGATGTAACGACCGCAGATGCTACTATTGGTATTGGAGAAGCAACATATATTCGATATGGTGTCGAAGGATACGATTATAAACCTCTATATAAACAGGATCAAACCTTTAGTTTTTGGATTAAAACAAACAAGGTTGGTGTATATGGTGTATCTTTTCGCAGCACCGCCGGTGATGTTTCTTATATTTCAGAGATAACAGTAAACGCTGCTAATACATGGGAAAAGAAAACAGTTACTATAACAGCCAAACCATCCAGTGGTACCTGGACCTTTATTAATGGTGTTGGTGTAACTATAGGTATTTGTTTATTGGGCGGGTCTAATGTCCAAACAACGCCGGATGCTTGGCAAATTGGTGGATTTCTTACCACGTCAAACCAAGTCAATTTGCTGGATAGTATATCAAACTATATTCAACTTACAGGATTGCAGTTGGAGAAAGGTGGTGAAGCAACAGATTTTGAATATCGCCACTATGCTGAAGAGTTGGCATTGTGTCAGAGGTACTATGAAAGCAGTACAGCATTAATAATATTATCGGCGATAAAGCAAAATTTAGCATCCAATTGGCAAAGTAATTCAGTATTTTTTTCTGTTACAAAACGCGCCGCACCAACAGTATTAATAACTAGTGTAAATAGAATGTCTGGTGTACCAGGAACAAGCGCACCAACTGTTACCGCAATAACACCATTTGTTGCGGTTGCTATACAGACATGGAATATTATCGATGCTAATACTGTTACAAGTTCTAATATATTGCATTATACACTTGCTGGTTGGACAGCAGATGCGGAATTATAAATTATGTCAATAAATAGAAACGCAAGCGATCTTACAAATGTACATTGGCTTAATTAAGTAAATAACTTGTATGGCTACTCCAAAGAATGATTATTGGTTAAAAAACGTATGGGGCGAGCTTCCATACCGGGTTCCTGGGCAGGAAGGTCTAATATTGCCTTCTGGCACCACCGCAGAGCGCCCAGACGGGTCTTCCGGTCTAACCCCTGGGCACATCAGATATAATACCTCCACCAACCGCCTAGAGGCTTACGTTGGTGCTGGAACATGGGAAGATATTGTCAGTGGCAATGTTCCAACTATCACAACCGCCGCTCTAGTTGGCAATCTTCCGTCTGGTCCACAGACCAGTGGTGCCATCGCTATAGTGCTAGATGATGGTGATCAGAATGAATTAATGTTTGTATGGAATAACGCAAACATAGATCTTACTGCACCATACTACAAATGGCGTATGATATCATCTACTGAACTATTTTCTGACGCTGTGGTTTATAGGAATGCCGTAGTTTCTGATACAGCCGGAACCGTTCCTATAGGAGCGCCGTTTAATACACTATTTAACCCATACATTAAGGAAATAAATATTGATATCCAACAACCATTCGCCAGTGGCGTTGGGCTATCTATACAGGAATCTGGTAGTGGTATATTAATGGCTTCTGGGCTTATAAACCCACAACTGGTTGGTACTTATCAATTAAAAATACCAGGATCAAACAATGTAGTTGATGGGTTTAATGATGCTTATCTTGTCAATACAACAGGACAAATGCAACTAAATGTTATCAATCCTAGCACATCTGGTAGAGCTGTAGTATACATAAAAGCTGTTACTCAATTGGAACAAAATCCCTAATATGTGAAATCCTTAAGTGCTTCTAGCGCTTTCAGAAGATATTCATAAGTCCTTGGGCAATGTTGTTCCATTTTTGATAGTCCGGAACCAATACCATCATATGGGATAACAATAACTCCACCATCCTTTAGATGATTAATCACCGGAAGTAGATCACTAATTATTTTAGTTACGTTTTCGTCCCACTCTTCATCAGTCCAAAATGATAACTGCACAAAACTTGGTTTGTGCTTTGTGCGCACGCCTACAGCATTCGGCTCGCCACGCATTTCTTTAGCCTGACCACCCAGTCCCTTACGTTCATCATTGTCACCGAACAAATACATTACGCCAGGATTACTTTGCAAATCCATACGTTCTATGTACGATTGATAGATTATCGTTCCCATACTAGCTCCTGCACTTCCATTAAAAGACCAGCGGCAAATTTAATGTCTGGATTTCTCCTTAAATCAGTTTTTTTGTACAACACTTCTCTAATGTATTTGTCCTTGTCTTCGGAAAATTTTAAAACTTCATCGTATGTCCACTTCCCATGTCGTATATCAAGAAGTTCTTGAGCGTCTGGTCTCTTAACAATAACTTCACCGGTGGTTAATATTTCCTCGCACATTTTTAACAATCTAATCAAGTGCATAGCATGCTTAGTGTCGATTTGGTATTTTGCTTCCAACTCAGTTCTAACCCTGTTCCGGTTTTTCTTCCATTCCCAGTACTTTCGGTGGTTCTCTTTGGCTAGTTTATACTCATCCTTATTAAACCTTATGATCATTACCGGAACGCCAAGATCATGTCTGTTGCCTTCAAAATTAGTATTGAGGCTGCCAGAATCATCATAAGTTTTATACGTGGTTTCTTTGTACACGCCGTATAATTCACTTCCGTAATGAACCAAACGGTGATTATCACGAGCTAGTTTGAAATTCCCAGGCATGATTTTAGCATCGCTGAAATTTTGAATTAGTGATACAAAATCTTTCGGCACTGGTGGTTGCTCTGGCTGAGGATTATTTAACCATTTTTTATGTGATTTTATACGCCGTAGCTGGGAAATTGCGTACCCACTAAAAGTAAATGCTACCTTTGAAGAAAGCAATCTGCTTCTGTTCTCGCGAAGTAAATCATATGCTGGTGTTCTGAAAACAATATCATTATCACAAACCCAAAGTGTTTCTAAAATATTGGGATTGCAATCCAGACATAGTTTCATAAAGTGACGAAGTTCATACAGTTTGGTATCCTCTTCTGTCTCATCACCGCATTCCTTAACTACATACCAAGGAGTTAAAATATTGACTGGATCTGCGCAAAACACACCGCGAAGATCAACATCAGAAGTTGGTAAATTTGTACCATAGGAGATCGAACCGGCATAGTGCTTTACCAGCATGTTGTCTCGCATAAGCTCGTCCGCGTTTCTTGGTGTTTTTATTTTATATTTCATGTCCAGCAAGACTTACGTATCTTAATTAATCTGATTAGCATGTCAGTGTCTTCTTGGTTTTGAGTATCCTCTAATTTATGCATGAGTTCGAAAATATTTTGAACGCGAATTTCGTCCTTCTCGGTTCTTTTCTTAATACTACACCCAAATAATTCACGCCCAGCCAAGCGCTCCGAATCACAGTGGGCGGTCCAGCCACTTTCTTCCATAGGATCAACACGATTGGTGCGTATGTCTTTCCACCACAAATATAGTTCTTTAATTTCTTTTGCAACTTCTGCCTGTGATTGTGATGCCTCACCCAATCCAATTTCCCAATCTAGATATTTTAATCCAGCTTCTCTTGATGATATCGGGTAATCTTTTTTGTTGTAGATAATTCCTTCATTGTTAATATGTTCACTAGCAGATTGCCTACTGGCTTTTTCAACTTCCACAAAGTCTACAAGCATTTCAAAAAGACCATGAAGAAGACGCGTATCAAATTCATAATACTTACCTTTTTCAAGTTTTGTATTAATGTAATGTGTTTTGTCAATATATCGATTATGGATATAAAGAGAAATATTACGGTATACATCAGGAATAAATAAAAGAGTATTCTGGATTCTATTTAGTAAAACCTCCGTCACCCAGTAACCAAACGTACCAACATTTTCAGACCTCCACCTATACCATCCATTAGATGTTTCAGCAAGTGGTTTTTTAGTAACGGATAAAATAGTACGTAGATAATCGGCGAAGTCGGTGCAACTCCAATAATTTATACGGGTCGGGTGTCCGACAAACCAATAATAAATACGGTTTATTTTAATCATCACTAATATACCTAGTCATACAAGTTCTTCAGCAATGGCATGCCGGGTTTACAAACGAAATCCTTTTGTGGAGTTCAGCATCAGGATAATCTGTTGGATCACTCATAGATTTTTCCAGTGACCCGGACCACGTGAAATTGTGAATCCTTGTCCAATAGCTGATAACTCGGGGGTTACATTGATGCCCTCGTTTAGCTTGTTACGAACATGCTTGGCAGTAATTTTATTATCAAAGGTGTTGGTGTTACAATCCAAATCCTTCATGCCAACTACTTTCCCACTAGGGGACTTAATTACGAATAAACCGTTCTTTGACATTTATGTCTCCGGGTTGTTGTTAATAAGATATCGTTGCTTTAGCTGTGGTTTGGTTTAAAATGCTTTAAACATTCACACGGCTGGTCATATTGTTCTTGCATTATGGCCGGTTCGTCGCAGTCGCTTTCGCAACACATGTAAGATTCTACCAAATGAACACTCCAAGTGCGGTCAACATGTTCTTCAACAAAAAACTCACCATCACAACTATTGCATTCTTGTTTTAATTTTCCTTCTTCGCCCCAATATGTTACTAGATCTTGCATATCCTCTGGTTCATTATTCATGTCGTACCCACAATGAGGACACGTACAGGAGTGTTCTTCTTCGTATGTTTCACGAAACTTTTCAATCTTCTTTGTTGGTAAATCCATGTTGTTAAATATACGTCGTCAGAGTATACTTGTCAAATGAAAACACCAAATAAATATCCACGAACTAGTCATTGGCCAGACAGTGAAACCGTCCATAGTGATGATTCATATCATACCGATCCTGGTCACTTTATAAATCAACCTCTTGTTATTACTGAGAAGATCGACGGTGGAAACACCTGTCTATTTAACGGTGAGGTATTTGCACGCGCTGTAACTAGTCCATCACACGACGGGTGGATGGCAATGGTTCGGCGACATCATGCCTGGAAGACAAACTCACCAGAGTTCCGAGACGTGGAATTCTATGGAGAAGATATCTATGGTATTCATTCGATTGAATATGATAAGATAGAGCAATATGAAACTTATTACCTATTCGCCGTGCGATACCATGATGAATTTCTAAGCTGGGATGATGTTGCTGGATTTGCTGCTGCGCTTGATGTTAGTACTGTGCCAGTTATATCAGATAAGGTTGCGTTTGAAACCGAAGAGTCGTTAACTAAATTCCTTAAAGAAAGTACAGCACAACCAAGTGTTTTAGGTCCGGTCAGAGAAGGGTGTGTTATAAGGGTTCCAGGTGCGATTGCTGCTTCAGATTTTGGTCACGACGTGTGCAAGTATGTACGTGCGCACCATGTTCAGACAAATCAGCATTGGCGAGTTAATTGGCAACCGTGTAAAATAAAGTACAAATGATTATTTGTATGCGTCTTTGAATATCCAGTTTTCAGCGCCACATTCTACCACTTCGGCTTCTGATTTACTAAGCTCACGAACGGTGTACTCACGTATATTAGCAAGAATTTCCTTTTTAGTCCTCACGGGGATATTTAATACTCCCTGGTAAATGAATGGTCCACCAATCACTGCATCAGCATCGATATTAAATTCGATCTTGAAATTTGGTGTTAGTGACTCACCACTAGTGCGCCTGAAACCTGTCTTGATATTGTCTTCGGAAACCGAGTATGTTGCAACAAATAAAAGCGTTCCAGTTGTCCATACATTAATGTCTTTTGCTAACATGCCAGGAATAGATATCCTGATGAATACTTCATCTTTCTCTATAATCTCATATGGAGGAGAGTATCGCTGCTCGTCAATATTTAATGATGTCATATGTAATTCTCCGGAAACTTGAAATAGATTACAATATATACCCGTGGTTATTATATGTCAACGCCCAATCCAGCCCGGCGGCGGATATCATTGATTTCTTCTTGAAGTCCTTTCGGATCTCTGTACATACTAGCGTATCTAGGTATGCTTGCATTTCTATTACTACCAATATTAAGGACAAATCCAAATTTATTATAAAACTCTATTAGTCGCTTTCTGGAAGTAGTTCCGGTTAGGCTGTTTTTCTTATCCAGAACAATCCATATTAATTGTCCGGTATTGTCTGCATGCTCTGTTAATGCCAACATAGCCTTAGTTCCGACACCAGATCCTTGTAATTCTTTCGGTACTACCATCATTGCCAAGTATATATTGTCATCCTTGTCGGTTGTTGCTGAAAAAACATCTAATCCTAAATTATCTTCTATTTTTTGTGCAAATTTACTAATATTTTTCTTTGTTTCTTTTATTAACATTCCAGCTCCCCCTCGTGTGTCCTTTATTTCTTCATTAATTTCTTCCTCTATATCATCCATACCCATAATCGAATTTATTTCTTCACTATATTGTTTCTTGAGCCACCATTTTTTACCATGCTCCTTGCGTAGTTTTTCTGATTTATCAACATCATACTCACCGGACCATTCAATATCTTTTAGTTCTGGATATTGATCAGACATTCCAGGATTATAATCTTGACTCCATTCCATACGATATCTTTTTTGTTCTGGATCTCCCGGTGGTATTATTCTCAAATCATTATCTTCGTGGAATTGAAGAGCAGTGGCATCAACAATGGTCCCATCACTTAGCATATTCCACACATGATCACCTATAGGTTCTAGTGTTTTTGATAAGTAAAAACCACCCATAATTTCCCATCCGAAATTATTTGATAAAATCTCCGAAACCATTGAGCAAAATCCCACCTGATCGGGATCACTGACATCACATCCTTCAATATCATGTACTGATTTTGCAATCCTTTTAATCTGTTTAATAACCGATGGTGTGATATTTTTTATGGAACTTTTAGCTTCCATAATTACCAATCCGGCTCTCCCTCGTATATCGTTGATTTCTTCCTGAAGTCCTTTCGGATCTCGGTACGTATTAGCATACATGGAAAGATCAAATCTCTTGTTCCTACCTTTGTTCGGAACAAAGCCAAACCTGCGATAGAACTTCACCAGCCGGTTCCTGGAAGTAGTTCCGGTTTTGGAGTCCCTGTCTGCCACACTAAGCCATATGCGGTTTCCTGTGGCGTCTGCGTAGTCCGTGAGTGCTTTCATGGCTGCCGTACCGCTGCCTTGTTTTCGGTCGCCCCGTGCTACTTCAATCATTGCTAACTCAATCCCATAACGATCCATATCTAACTCAAACCGTTCTAAGCCAAATTTTTCTTTAACTTGTTGTGCAAACTGTCGTATCTCTCTCATGATGGTATTTACTTGCGGAGAATAACCAGGGTAATATGCGCATATACTGCGGAGATTACCAAAGATGGTGCTCTGTTAGATCCTCCATCATGTGATTCATGATGGTTTCACGCTGTTGTAGACAAGCCAGTGCTGATGATATTACGCTGTGTTTTTCTGATTTAGGCTCGTTGTAATATTTTAAGAGTTTTCGGCAACCTGTAAAATATCATCAATTTCCTTCTTCTGTTTCTTCAACCATATTCCATAATCTACTATAAATTAAACTCCTAGCACGGTTCTCAAGATTTGCAACGCTTGGTTCAGTAAACAACCCCCTATACGTTCCTATTTCCAAATCTCCATGATATAAACCATCTTCACCAAGAACCACATCCATGTGGTCTAAAACATTGTACAGGTTTGGCATTAATTGAGAAAATACATAATAATTGATACGGCTATTACTATACCTACCACGGATGTTTTACCAGCACGTATTTCATTGGTCTTGAATACGGTAACTATCGAATTGACAATCAGTTCCGGTTTGAAAATCATTGCCGTGATGTACGACACAAGAAGCATTAGTAGCATTGTTTGTAAGATTATCATCAGTAATTGCACCACCAATGGTTAAAAATAATATTTTTGAATGACATGCCCTTCCGGTGCTGGTGCCACGCACGCTCATGCAAGTAGAATATCCATAATTTTATAATAGCGTCAACAGATCCAATAACCGCACCTAATGCTAAATCACCTGTTATCACCCAGGCAAGTATTGTTGTTATAACAATAGAGATAAGACGCCACGATATCGCCTTTTTCATATGTCTCTTTTGGCTGTTTTTAAGTTTCATTCTATTTCAACAGTTATTGTACTCATGATTTAATTATATAGTAACTTCTTGATGTATGGCGCATTACTGAATGTCTTCATACTTGTTGCCCTTGGATAAATTATCTGTTGCTGCGAGTATAACAAGGTTTTCTGCACAATGCAAATAAACTATAACTTATGATTTCTCCCAAACCATTTTTAATTTACCACAGTCCCACAACCGGTACCATCCCAATTGTGCTAACATAGCACGTTTTGATAAATCAGTATCTTTGAATTTATCAAGTTCTTTTAATTCTGATTTGGTAAATGCGCGCCTTTTACGCCTCTGTCTACCATTCGTCCACCACACCGCTGGTTCGGTTTCTCCTTTTTGCTCGAATCCTGATATCATTTTAAATTTTCCCTGAAACCATCTTCTGTCTACAAATGCTAAAACTTCAGTAAATTCCCATATATTAATTGCATGCTTAAACATTTTTGAACCCAAGCCAGGATGATTGGATTTATCCGTTACAAATCTTTTCATTTCCACAATTCCGGTCGCACCGCGCTCATCACTTGGTGTTCCAAATGTCATTACCCCTACCAAATTATCATCGTAATCGAATGCACCAATCCTATATTTTGCAGGACTACCAGAACTTAAAAAATGATGTTTATCCAAAAAATACTTAGATTGCTTCCATGTTATTTCGTGAATTTGTGTTTTTCTTCCTGGACAACCGCGAGGCGACTTGCCAACCAGGTGTGTTAAAAATGATTCTACGATTGATCTCTGATGCAACCATTCGTCTTCAAATATGGTAATTAACCTTATCCCCAATTCTTCACATGCCTTGTGTTTCTTCAAATGGCGATATTTTGTACTTTTGAATTTATCCGAGTGCCATATTAATCCACAATATTCTATTGCTACTCCAAGATCAGGTAACACGATGTCAAGTTCAGCCCTCCCCAATATGGGTTTTAATGTTTTAAAGTCATTACGGTTTACAGTTACACCAAGAGATTCTATAAAGTCACCAACTTCTATTTCTGCATTGGAAATTCTGTGTGTGCATGATGGACATCCAGATTTTTGATGAATATGAACCGTTGCTAATTGAAAAAAGTCACCATGTTTTTTACATCCAATTATAATATTGTCAGTTGCTCTAGTATAAACAGATTTTGAATAATCATACCTGTCGCCATGAACTTCTTTAGCAGATTGCAGGAATTCTTCCTGTGATAAAAATTGTCTTTCTGATATTGATTTATGATAACACTTCTTGCATCCAGATTTTGCCTGTGTGTGGTTTTTAGGAGTTACTTCAAAGGGTCCATGTTCACTACATATTACTATTAACTTTCCATGCGTATGTTTGTATACTGCACTTGAATAATCATATCTGTCACCATGTACTGCGTGTGCTCTCTTGAGAAATTCTTCCTGAGCTGTTAGTCCATATTTATTACCAATGCGTGGCGCATGTAATTTTTTATTAGTACACTGCTTACACCCCCTACCATTGAGGTGTGAATATGCCTTCTGCATAAAAGTGCCGTGTTCTTTACATATGATTTCTATATAGTCGTGTGATTTAGTATATTTAGTATTTGAATAATCATATTCACCACCATGTATTTCTATGGCTTTTTCTATCCATTGTTCTGTTGATAATTTCTTTGGCATAATATTAATATATACCCGATATGGATAAAAGTAAAGGCGGATTTAACGCGTTCAATAAAAACTTTTACATTTCGTAACGAAGAAGTATAAATATTCTGTAATACAAAAACCCACCGGAGTGGGCGGGTTTAGGAAGTGTGGCAGAGTGGTTTAATGTGCCAGCTTGATAAGCTGTGTGGGGGTGTTTTAAGATGCTCCCCCATGGGTTCGAATCCCATTACTTCCGCCATCAATATAAGATCAGGGGTCTTGAAAGTCAAGACCCCTTTTCTTTTTACAGGAAGGACAGCGTTGCTGCGTTAATTCCCACAAGACCGAGATAGTCGGAACTGTTACCAAGGCTGGTAGCAGTATTTACGAACTCCACATACCCATATCTGGTGTAGAACGAGGTAACCATTTCGAACGTATTCGGATCGGTTACAACGCCATGCGTGGTCAACGGAACATACGGGCAGTAGAACGTAGCCGCATCAACTTCACTGGAACCCTTATAACCGATAAGAATTGGAGTGTCGTCGTCCGCATAGGTATCAACATACAGCTTCATGCTGTTGTTCAGTGTACCAACGTACTTGGTGTTGGTAGGTGCATCGATGTTACCTTCGGTCGTACGCGCGAATGCCGAAGCACGGGCGGACTCAAGAATGGTAACAACCACCGGACTAATAACAGCCCAGTTACCCTTACCACGACGAGTACGAGTAGCGATGCGGTTTGCTTCACGACCCATCAGAACAGCCAAGGCAGCAAACTCGTCAACGACGGAAGTAGGCTGACCGGAAACGGCAGACTGATCGAAAGTATTAGCAGCGGTAGGTGTTGGTGGCAGAGCACGCAGCGAGCGGAGGATTTCCTGGTCAATTTCGACCGTGATTTCCTGTGCTACAGCAGCAAGCAACTCTTCCTCAACGTCAACGCCGTACTGATTCTGTGCATCAGTCTGAGCCTCGACGGTCCAACGAGCGGACAAACGACGGGACTTAGCTTCAACAACCTGCTTCAGCATTTCCAGCTTGACGGCGTTACCAGGAACACCTTCCATCTGGGCAGTAAGAGCAGCAGCCGGGTTATTTCTTACTTCGTTGCCGGAGTAAGCGGCAGCAAGGTCGCGAACATGCAACGGAGCCATCATTTCTTCGTTAGCTAGAACACCAGCACCAGCGGAGGTGGTACCATATACATAACGCAGGGTCATGATCTGTGATACAGGTCCGGGCATTGGTTGAACACCAATCAATTCATTGGCAATAACGTTTGGCAGAACACGACGGATGATAGGTAGAATTACCTTGTTAAGGGTAGCAATATTACCAGTCGATACTGCTGATGCGGATGCGTTTTCCATCAGCACACGCTGACGGGCTACGAAATCCTTACGGGTATTTTCAAGCACATAATCAAGGTGCTTTGCCTTCTTGTTGGACAGACCGTCCATCAAGGCTTCCTTAATCATCTGCCATTTCTTGTTTCCAGTAGTCATTGTTTTTATCCTCTCCAAAAGAGTTTAGTTTATATTGTAAAAATATTTAGAAAATATGCGCTTAAACGGTGTTCTAACACACCGTTTTGCACTTTTTATTGTTCTATTCCAGACAGGCGCTTAATCTCAGCGATTTCGTCGTCGTCTTCTGTGGAACGCTTGTCTTCAATAATCTCCTGCTTGGAACGCTGTCCACCAGTCTTAAGTTCGACCACAGTCTCCTCCAATTTCTTCTTACGTGAGGTTTTCTTACCCTCTGACAGAATTTCAGGAAGGAAACGTTTGTAGGTCTTGCCTAGATCTTCGGTCTTGGAAGCGTCAAGAAGAGTTTTCATCTTCGCACGTCTCATTCCACCCAGTCCTTCAAGCAACTTAGCCATCTTCCTTGCCCTGGCTACACTCTCTTCGACTCTCTTACGACCCACCTCGGACGTATGAGCCCTGGTACGAGCTTCTTTGATCTGTTTGATCGCCGATGTCTTAACCTTAGCAAGATGCTGCTGTGACTCTTCTAGTTTATCTGTGAGAGCTTTGAACTCTTTGCTACTATTAAAAAACTGACGGCGGAATGTAGTGTAGAATGATTCAAACACCTCACGACCAAAGTCAGCCTCACGCGCGGCATGGATATCTTCACGAAGTTCATCAAGAGCCCCCTGAATCTGAACATTAACGATGTTCTCAAGAACAGCAGCCGCCTTAGCTTTGAACGTCTTACGATCAGTCTCGGCACCAGCCTTGGATTCAGTAATAGCTCGCAAATAAGCACGACGATTGACCTTTTCGGACTCATGGAATTCAGACAATTCTTTGTTTAGCACGCCCTCAAACACTTTCTCAATAGCAAAGATTCGGTTTGCTACATATACCTTAGCCTGTTCCTGCACATCAACAGTCTTGGAAGCATACTTGCCTTTCAGTTTGTTGACTTCTTCGACTCCATTGCGGAACTCATTGATGTGTTCAGTAAGTTCCTGCTCAAGGAATGTCTCAAGTGCTGCATGAATTGATTTTTTGTCTTGTGCGTAGCGCTCGGCGAGTTCAGCACGGATTTTCTTTTCCTGCTCTGCCTTAGCCTCCTCAAGAATCTCAGTAAAAGCCGTAGCGACTTTTCCACGAGTTTCTGGAGTAAAGACTTCGCTTTCCAACAATTTCTTTAGGATATGATCCATTGTTATTTTCTCCACGTAATGTTATCTCTTACGTCTAGTAAGAATTTAGTAATCTCTTTTTGCAAATACTTCTGTGCAGTAGGGTCTTCATGAAAATACTTTGTTAGTGACATTGCCTCGCGGCCATGCTTGTTCATTTCAAGGCTTTCAGCTAAAGTAACCGACGGGAAGGCACTTGGTGCGGATGGGTTAGCCACAATATCAATAGTAATTATATCGAATTCACTAACGTTTCCGTCGCCTCCGATGTTGCCACTACCGCGCGAGCTAACACCGGGTTGCATTCCTGCTTCTACTGCGCCCTTAACTATTAAACCAAGCCCGGCATTGATAATTTTCATAGTGCCGTTGCCGTTGTTTCCATTCATGGACATCTCGGTTATAAGGTGAGAAATTCTGTCAAAATTTATGTTAAGACCTTCCGGGTGGTCAAGTTCACCAGCAACTGGTCCTTTAGATTGTATCCGCTCATTAATATCATTAACTGCAATTTCAATCTCATTGCGGGGGTACGATCTGCCATTGTGATTCTTTGTAACACCTTCAAGAAACAAACCCTTAAGATACATGAAACCATCCGAATTGTGTTCCTCTACAATTAGAGGCTTACACTCCGGGGGTATGGTTTCTGTTAACAGTATCTTTGACATATATTATTTCTCAGCTAGATAAACGATATTAATCTTCGTCGTCATCCTTTTCCCAAGGAAGCTTCTTTTTATCCTTCTTGTCTTTTTTGTCATCATCCTTGTCATCATCCTTGTCATCATCCTTGTCATCATCCTTGTCATCTTTTTTCTTATCACCGTCGGCTTCCATGCGGTATGCTTTCCCCATTCCTTCTTCCATTTCAGGATCTTCGCCCTCTAGGTCAAGGTCGAAATCAAATCCGCCCTCTGAGTCCATATCTAGATCCATTTCACCGCCCATCTGGTCGCCCTGGTCTCCAAACTGGTCGCCCTGGTCTCCAAACTGGTCGCCCTGGTCTCCAAACTGGTC
>ENA-ORDP01000046-ORDP01000046.1-marine-sediment-metagenome-genome-assembly--contig:-NODE-46-length-68570-cov-9.295030_pt1 | contig 68570 bp, 66 predicted proteins | sample MGYA00248627_ERZ508539 | MGnify/ENA primary metagenome ERZ508539 (study PRJEB26208, sample SAMN05571518) | marine sediment metagenome | biome: deep sea; feature: Hydrothermal vent; material...
AATTTGGCCCAGAACCCCGACCGACCTGCAGCGGTGACTTGCACCGCCCTCCCACCCGGCAGCCGCCGAATCCATTGCAGGGCAAATAACTGTGCGGTGATGGCTGCACCGAGAGCTCCGGCGAGGTGATAGCGCTGCTCGCTCCAATCGAGACAGCGAAAAGCGAATTTCCGACGGGTTCTTCTGGCCCGCTCTACATCAATCCCCCACCTGGTTAGCCCTTCCTCTCCTGAAGGGGTCAAGCAGAAATCGCCATTCACTTCCTTGAGATACTCCTGGTCAAGTAAGGACCGCGTTAGGGCAACCCCCAATCTACCCGCCAGGTGATCGTAACAGGTGCGGGCAGAGCGCATCGCCTCCACCTCCAAGGACTCGCCCAGAGATCGCACCTGGCCACGCGGGGCAATCGCACCTAACGCTTCAACGACGTGGGCGACGCGATCGTTAGCCAGACGAAAAGAGCGATGACGTCCCTGAGCCTCTACAACCAGTAGACTGCCCGCGACCAGTTTCGCCAGGTGAGCGCTGGCCGTCTGGGGGGATACTCGGGCTCGGGCGGCCAGTTCACCGGCGAGCAAGGATTGACCCCCCAGTAAGGCCGTCAGGATCGCCGCACGGGTTGGCTCTCCAATCAGCGCAGCTGCCGCTGCCACGTTCGGTTGTGCATTCATATTTCGATCATACCCGAAATATAATCGAGTTACAATAGTCATCAGCCCCCAGTCGAGAAAGGAGTTCAAGCCATGAGCAGAGTCAGGCAGCAAACCCATAGTCGTGGGGAAGAGTCGTTTCGGGTCACCCTGGAGCAGAGCGGGCTCCGGTTGCACCTCGCCCACCTGGCCCCCAAGACGACCGGACCGGTCGAGCAGCACCGAACGGTTCTCTATATCCACGGAGCCACCTTTCCGATTGCCCTATCCATCGGCTTTCGCTTCGACGGCCACTCTTGGATGGACGATCTAGCGGAGGCAGGTTTCGATGTCTGGGGATTGGATTTCTTGGGCTACGGTGGATCCGATCGCTATCCGGAGATGGAGGCCCCTCCAGAGACCAATCCTCCCCTGGGAAAGGCGGCGGGGGCCGCGCGGCAGATCACCAAAGCGGTGGAGTTCATCGGCGAGCATCAAGGCACCCGGCATGTCTCTCTCCTAGCCCACTCCAGGGGTACACTGCCCGCCGGCCTCTATGCAACGACGCACCCCGAACGACTTGACCGGTTGGTCCTCTTTGGACCTGTCGCCCTCCGACGCCAAGAGCAGCCCCCCAAAGGGCAGCCACCTGCATATAAAGACGTGACCGTTGAAGAGCAATGGCAACGCTTCACGGGCTATCTGCCTCCCGGCGAATCTCCTGTACTGGAGAAGCGCCATTTTGATCTTTGGGGCTTAGCCTACCTGGCCAGTGACCCGACCGGCGAGGCCCGCATGCCGCCAAGCGTTCGGGTGCCGAATGGATTTGAGGCAGACTTCGCCGAGGCTTGGAGTGGTCATTTGGCCTATGACCCCGGGAAGGTCCGGACGCCGACGCTCATAGTTCGCGGCGAGTGGGACAGCATCACCACGGATGCCGATGCGCGTTGGCTGTGGAAGGCTCTGGGCTCCGTCCCGCTCAAGCGGGAGGTGCTCATCAGCCGAGGCACCCACGTCTGTCATCTCGAAGCGAGCCGCTTCCAGCTCTATCGTGAAGTGGAAACCTTCTTGAAAGGGAACGACTTAGCCCAACCGAAAGGAGTGGCCCAATGAATCAATACGAGAAGGCCATCGCATTCCGCGATCTCCATCAGGGTCCGCACGTCTTCATCTTGCCCAACGCCTGGGATGTCGCCAGCGCGCTGATCTTCGCTCAGGCCGGCTTCCCGGCGATCGGCACGACCAGTGCCGGTGTCGCAGCCACCTTGGGCTATCCCGATGGCGAACAGATCCACCTCAGCGAGCTGCTTCCCATCCTCAAGCGGATGGCGGAACGAGTGAATTTGCCGATCACCGCCGACATCGAAGCGGGTTACGGCCGTACGATCACCGCAGTGGCCGAGAACGTCCGTGCGGTGATCGCCACCGGGGTTGTGGGCATCAATCTTGAAGATGCCCCCGGAGAGGAAGGACAACCACTGGTCACCCTTGCCCGCCAGGCGCGGGTGATCCGAGCCATCCGCCTGGTCGCCAAGGAGGTGAAGGTTCCGCTGGTCATCAATGCACGCACCGACGTATTTTGGCGGAAGGTGGGCGATCCCGACAATCAACTCACTCAGGCGGTAGAACGAGCCAACGCCTATCGCGAGGCCGGGGCGGACTGCCTGTTCCTCCCCGGCGTCAGTGACCGGGAGACGATTGCAAAGCTTGTGGACCAAATTCGCGGTCCAGTCAACATATTAGCCGGCCCAGGCGCCCCATCCATACCGGAGCTAGAACGTTTGGGGGTAGCCAGGGTAAGCGTGGGTTCCGGCCCCATTCGGGCTGCCTTGGCCCTAATGCGCGGCATAGCTCAGGAACTCCTCACAAAAGGAACCTATACCAGGCTGACTGAGGAGACCATCCCCTATGAGGAACTGGGCGAGCTGCTCGCCAGAGCCGGGGAGCTATAATGGGTCAAGAGATTGTTACCAGGGCCGAGCAGCCAATCGGTGGAGATGAGAACCGCTCTCAAGCTGGTGCGGCGCATTCGCTTGGTGCTCTATCGCCCACAGGATCTCGAGCTTCACCGGTGAGTCTTGCGAGAACTCTGGGAAAAGCAAACTCTTCACGACGATAGCCCACCCTCCGCGGGCTTTACCCTCTGCGCCACCAGCTCTTCCACCAAACCAGCTTCCGGCTCATAGGGCAGGGTGATCTGACCCCGCTCGCCGTTGGCCCGGTTCCAGGCGGCGGCCACCTCGATGGCATTGGGATTCCTGGCCCAGGCGCGCCGCGCCACCCCGCCCAGCACATCCCAGCTCAGCGCCTCCTCGATGATTCGGTCAACCCGCTCGCTGCCATCGAGCACCAGACCAAAGCCACTGTGGATCGCCTTGCCGATCCCCACCCCGCCGCCGTTGCTCATCACTACCATGGTCATCCCCCGCGCGGCGTTCCCGGCGAAATTGTGCGCGGCCATCTCGGCCATCACGTTGGAGCCATCCTTGATGTTGGCCGTCTCCCGAAAGGGCGAATCGGCCGAGCCGCAGTCATGATGATCCCGACCGATCATGATCGGTCCCACCTCGCCCCGGCGAACCAGCTCGTTGAACTTGAGCGCGATCTTCACCCGCAGCTCCGCGTCGGCATAGAGGATCCGTGCCTGCGAGCCCACCACCAGCCGATGGGAGTCGGCTTGGCGAATCCACTCATAGTTGTCCCGATCCTGAGGGCGCCTAGTGGGGTCAATGCACTCCAGCGCCGCCCCATCGGTCTTGAGCAGGTCCTCATGGGCCCCGGAGAGACAGACCCAGCGAAACGGTCCATAGCCGTAGTCAAAGCTGAGCGGGCCGATCAGATCCTCCACGTAGGAGGGAAAGATGAAGCCCTGGTTAATATCCCGACCGTTCTTGGCGATCTCTCGCACTCCCGCATCGAAGACCGCCTTCATGAAACTGTTGCCGTAGTCCCAAAAATGCGTCCCCCGTCCCACCATGGTGCGGATCAGCTCAAACTGCCGCTGCAGGGAACGATCAACTTGCCCTCTGAAGGCCGCGCGATCTCGCTGGAGCAGTTCTCGGCCCTCGGCAAAGCTCAGCCCTTGGGGGGTATAGCCGCCGTCGTAGACCGCATGACAGGAGGTCTGATCGGAGGCCAGCTCCACCTCGATCTGCTGCCGGGCCAGATATTGCCATAGGTCCACGATATTGCCCTGATAGCCGATCGAGAGTGCCTCGCCTCGTTGTTGGCTCTCCCTCATCCAAGCGACCACCTGGGCCAGATCGGCGGAGGCCTTGCTCAGCCAGCCCTGTTCCAGCCGCTGCCGGAGCCGTGAGGGGTCCACCTCGGCGATCAGTCCCACGCCGCCGGCGATCTCAACCGCCTTCGCCTGAGCGCCTGACATCCCACCCAGGCCGGAGCTGACGAAGTTATGCCCCCGCAGGTCCTGTCCCGGCGGGACGCCCAAAAACAAGCGCCCGGCATTGAGGATGGTCAGGTAGGTACCATGCACTATCCCCTGAGGACCGATATACATCCAGCCCCCGGCGGTCATCTGCCCGTAGTTGGCCACCCCCAAGGCCGCTGCCCGGCGAAACCCCTCCGGATTGTCGCCCAGACCGACCATCAGGCCGTTGGTATTGATCACCCGCGGGCTCTGGGGCCGGGAGGGGAAAAGCCCCAGCGGATGGCCGGAGGCGATCACCAGCGTCTGCTCAAGCGAGATCGCTTGCAAATAGGCCTTGATCAGGCGATATTGCATCCAGTTCTGGAAGACCTGCCCGCTCTCGCCGTAGGTGACCAGCTCATAGGGGTAGAGGGCGACCTCAAAATCCAGGTTATTCTCGATCATCAGTTGCAGGGCTCGCCCCTCCAGAGTCCGGCCCTGATACTCCTCTATGGGCCGGGCCTTGATCCGGCCGGCCGGCCGATAACGATAGCCATAGATTCTTCCCCGTGTGAGCAGCTCTTCTAGGAACTCCGGCGCCAACTGCTCGTGAAGCTCATTGGGTATATACCGCAGGGCGTTCTTGAGGGCGATGATCGTCTCTGGGGCAGATAGCTCGAACCCGCGATGGGGCGCCCGGCGGATTCCCGGCTCGAACTTTGGCTCAGGGGGAAGCTCAGCGGACAAACCGATGACCAACCTCCCCGCTGCATCGCTGCTCATTTGAGTGCTCATCTTCAATACCCCCCCTGTGGCTCAGCGCGACTCGCACAATTTCGTCTTACTTGATCGGCCCTGGACCGCGACCTATAATTGAGCTTACTTCCGCCGGGGGGGTGTGGTCAAATGGCCGGTGATCGCCTTTGTTAGCGCCGTACGATACTATCGCTTAGCTTGCTGGGGCCACATCGTCTGCCCTTTCCCCCAACGGACCCTCCTCTACAAAGATTCGCGCTGTAGCCGGCCGTCTGTCCTAAGCTAGCGACCGAGTTCAAACGGCAAATTTAACTTACCAGGAGGATCAAGTCATGGTTCAATCGCTCTCAAGACGCACCTTTCTCAAGGGTTTGGCTGTCGGAGCCACAACGCTCGCCCTACCGGGCAGCCTCTGGCAGACCGGCCTTTCCCAGCCCAGCTCGCTGCTGGCGGTGGTCAAAGCCGGACCGGACACGATGGAACCCACCAGGGATAATGACCCCAACCTGCAAGTAGTGGCCAATATCTTCGACGGCCTGCTGCGCCGCGACCCGACAGGCAAGCTGCTCCCGGCGTTGGCCACCTCATTTAAGCGCACCGACCTGGACAAATGGGAGTTTACCCTACGGCAAGGGGTCAAGTTCCACAATGGCAACCCCTTCGATGCCCAGGACGTCAAGTTCAGCCTGGAGCGGCTCAAGGGGGACTTCTCGGAGTTCCAGTCCTTCGGCGGCGCGATCAAGCAGGTCCAAATTCTGACTCCCTTCAAGGTGCAGGTGATCACAGACGGTCCGGTACCCTTCTTCGCCAACAACCTGCACCAGATTTTCATCCTCGACCAGGAGTCCAGCGCGACCCGCTCCGAGGCGGAGATCGCGCAAAAACCCATCGGCACCGGTGCCTATCGTTTCGAGCAGTGGGTCCAGGGATCGTTTGTGGACCTGGAGGCCAACCCGGACTACTGGGACGGCGCAGCGACGATCAAGCGTGTGCGCCATCAGGTAGTACAAGACGACTCGACCCGTCTGGCGGCCCTGGAGAGTGGGGATGCCCAACTGGTGCAGAGCCTGCCGGTGCAGTTCGCTGATCGGGTCCGCGCCAACTCGGCCTTGAAACTGGTGGTGCGTGCCGGGCGGCAGGCGATCTTCTTCTCCCCTAAGGTGGTAGACTCGCCGCTGGCCGATCTGCGCGTGCGCCAGGCGCTCTACTACGCCATTGACACTCAGGCGATCATCAAGACGGTGCTCGGCGGCTTCGGCGCGCCGGCGGCGCAGGTGCCGGACCCGCCGACGGTGGGCTTCAATCCCGACATCAAGCGTCTGTCCTTTGACCCAGCGCGGGCGCGCGGGCTGCTCAGCGAGGCCGGTTTCCCCAATGGCTTTGATCTGACCGTCGATGTCACCAATGACCAGTTCGCCAACGACGTCGAGGTTGGCCAAGCGGTGGCGCAGTTCCTCAGCCGGGTGGGCATCCATGCCCAGGTGCGGGCCCGGCCCAGCTCGCTCTTCTTCAGTGACGTTGATGCCCACAAGTTGGACTTCTTCATCGTGGGCTGGTTCGACGGTGCCTTCGACTTTGGGCGCACGGCCAAAGTGCTTTTGGTGACGGATGCCTACTTCAACGGCTCGCTCTACAGCAACGCTCAGTTCGACGCGCTGATCAAGCAGAGCGACGCTATCGTCAATGCCCAGGAGCGGGCCAAGCTGCTCCAGCGGGCCAACAAGCTGGTCATGGACGATGTGGCTCTGGTGCCCTTGTATTACGAAGCTCAGGTGTGGGGCACCGCCAGCGGTCTCCAGTTCCAACCGCGCTCGGATAGCTGGACGGTCTATCACGACCTCAGCTTCTAGCCGGAACCGGGTAGGGGCGAGTGCTCACTCGCCTCTACCCCTTTCTGGACAGCTAGTCCGATAGATGGCCGGTTATCTGCTGCGGCGGTTGCTGCAAAGCGTGGTGGTGCTCTTCAGCGTCTCGCTGATCTCCTTTGTGATCTTCCAGTACCTGGGTGATCCCATTCGCACCAACTACAATCCCCAGGAGCTGACCAGGCAGCGTGTGGTGCAACTGCGCCGGGAGCTGGGCCTGGACCAACCTTTTTATCTGCAATACGCACACTGGCTGGAGCGCGCGCTGCACGGGGACTTCGGCCTGTCCTATCGCCAGCGCCTGCCGGTGATGCGGCTCATCTTAGCGCGCGCCCCGGCCACGCTGGAGTTGGCGACGCTGGCGCTCTTCAGCGGCACATTATTGGGACTGCTGTTGGGAATCTGGTCCGCGCTGCACCCTCGTTCTTTGTCGGCCAAGAGCGCGATAGTCACCTCGCTGCTGGGCATCTCCACCCCTACCTTTGTGGTGGGCTTGCTCTTGATCCTGCTTTTTTCGGTGAGTTGGCACTGGTTGCCCCCCTTCGGTCGCGGCACCACAGTCAGTTTGGGGGCGTGGAGGAGTGGCCTGCTCACCCTCAGCGGTTGGCAGCACCTGATCATGCCGGTGATCACTCTGGGGCTCTTTCAGGTGGGGGTGATGGCCCGGCTTACCCGCAGCGGGATGCTGGAGGTACTGGCCCAAGATTACGTCCGCACCGCCTGGGCCAAGGGGCTGAGCAGCACGCAGGTGGTGGGCAAACATGCCTTGCGCAACGTGCTCATCCCGGTGATCACCGTCTTGGGGATGAGCTACGGGGAGTTGATCGCCTTCTCCATTGTGACCGAGTCAATCTTCCAATGGCCTGGCCTGGGGAATCTGCTGCTGCACGCGGTCTTCTCCAGCGACCAACCCATTGTGGTCGCCTATATCGTGTTGACCTCTTTGCTCATCTTGAGCCTCAATCTTGTGGTTGACCTGCTCTACGTGGCGCTCAATCCTCGCATCCGTTATGGCTAAATCCCGGCAACAGGGCTCAGAGTGGTGGCAGAGCTTGAGCCGCAGCCCCTTGGCCCTGATCAGCGCCATCTTGATCCTGCTCTTGGGCTTAGCGGCGCTCTTTGCCCCTTGGCTCTCACCCCAAAACCCCTACGACCTGGCTACGCTCAACCTGAGCGATGCCTTCCAGCCACCGCTCTGGCTGCCCGGAGGTCACTGGCCCTACCTGCTGGGCACGGACAACCTGGGTCGCGGCATTCTGAGCACGATACTCTATGGCTTGCGCATCTCGTTCGTCGTGGGCCTCAGCGTGGTCCTGCTGGCAGGAGGGATGGGCATCGTCACCGGGCTTTGGGCCGGCTATCGCGGCGGCTGGCTCGATGCGCTGCTGATGCGCTTGGCCGACACCGTCTTCTCCTTTTCTACCACTCTGATGGCCATCCTGATCATGGGCTTGCTCAAGGCGCGCGGCGTGGGTGCGGTGGTCTTCGCCATTGCCATCACCGACTGGGTGCGCTATGCCCGCACGGCGCGCGGCAGCACGCTGACGCTCAAACCGGAGGAGTTCGTCAGCGCCGCTCAGGCGCTGGGTGCCGGTAGCTGGCGCATCCTCACCCGGCATATCCTGCCCAATGCCCTGCCGCCCTTACTGGTGATCGCTGCGGTGGATTTTGCCGTGGTGGTCATCCTGGAGGCGACGCTGAGCTTCTTGGGGATAGGGGTGCCCATCACCCAGCCGTCGCTGGGGATGATGATCGCCATCGGCAGCAAATATCTCTACGCCGGGTATTGGTGGATGATCGTCTTCCCCTGTGCGGTCTTGATCTTGCTCACCATGGCGGTCAACCTGCTGGGCGACTGGTTGCGCACCGAGCTGGACCCTCATTGATCCCTGTGCGCCTCGACTTGATCTGGCCCACTTGCCGGGGTACATTTACATAGATATATGGCTCAACCGACCAAGGAGACGATTAAGGACTGGCAAGCGCACTGGCAAGATGAGGGCGAATCGGCCTATCGCTATCGCACCCTGGCCTCGCTGGAGGGCGATGAGGCCCGCAGGAAGCTCTATCTGCGCCTGGCCGAGGTGGAACTGCGCCACCGGGCAGTATATGAGCGGCTCCTGCGCGAGCAGGGCGTCACGCTGGGGTCATTCCGGCCTAGGCGTTGGACGCGGATTCAAGGTTGGTTGGCCCGGCACGGGGGTGCGCAGACCGTCCTAGCGATAGGCATTCAGGATGAGATCAATGAAGTCAAAAGTTATCTCAATCAACATCAGTCTCGGGATGACTCACCTGCTGACTCCGATAGCACCGCCAGGCAGATCGCCCGCGATGAGGCGGCGCATGTGGAGCTACTCAAGCAGCTCTCCGGTGGTCAGGGCGAGCCTTGGCATCGCACCGCCTCCGGTGGGATGCTGCGCGATGTCATCTATGGCTTCAATGACGGGCTGACGGCCAATTTCGGCCTGATCATGGGCATGATCGGCGCGGCAACGCAGCCGGAGCTGGTGCTGCTGGCTGGCTTGGCCGGCCTGGTGGCCGACGCGCTCTCTATGGCCGGCTCCGGCTATCTGGCGGCCAAGAGCGAGCAGGAGGTCTACCAGCATGAGCTCCATCTGGAGCGGGGCGAGCTGGAGCTGATGCCGGAGCTAGAGCTAGAGGAGCTGGCCCTGCTCTATGAGGCGAACGGCATGCCACCGGAGACGGCGCGCCTGGCCGCCTCGCACGTGATCAAGGACCCCCAGTTGGCGCTCAAAGAGATGGCTCGCCAGGAGCTGGGCATCTCCGGCGTGGCCAGCTCACCCCTGCGTGAGGCGCTCACCACCGGGATCGCCACCGCCATCGGGGCGCTGATTCCCCTGTCCTCCTTCTTCTTTATCGGCGGAGCGGCAGCGGTCTGGAGTGCCTTCGCCATCAGTATGATCTCCCACTTTGCCGTAGGGTCGGCGCGCAGCCTCTTCACCGGGCGCGGCATCTTCCGTAGCGGGCTGGACATGTTCTTGATCGGCCTGGGCGTGGCCGTATCCGGCTATCTGGTCGGCTCGCTGATCACCGGGAAGCTATAAGCCGGCCCGGCGCAGATAGCCGGTCAGTCGGCCGAGCCCCGCGGCAAACCGATCCGGCGGGGTGAGCAAGCTCAGCACCAGCAAGGGCTCCTGGCTGAAATCGAAAAAGTAGCCGGGATATATGTAAACTCCTTCGTCATCCAAAAGCCCTAGGACCAACTCCTCCTCATCGCGCCCCGGTGGCAGGCGTAGCACAGCATACCAGCCGCCTTGCACTGGCAGCAGCCTCCAAGGGGCCGGGCCGCTCCTGCCGGCCAACTCTTTCAGCTTGGCCAGATTGCTCCGGAGCCGCTCGCGAATGGACCCTTGAATCGGCAGGCGTAGCTCCAGCAGGCGAGGGAGCGCCAGTTGCACCGGCGTGTTCACCGACAAGAACGTATCGGCGATGATCTCTAAGCGCCCCAACGCGGCCTGCAGCAGCTCCGGCGGGCCGGAGGCATAGATCCAGGAGAGCTTGAGCTGGGGCAAGCCCAGCGTCTTGGAAAGGCCATTCAGCCGAAAGAGCAGAGTCGGCGGCTCGGCCGGCCAGCAGGGGGGCTCGATCCGCTCATCCAGCGAGTAATCGGCGAATACTTCGTCAACTATCAACGCCAGACCGCGCTCGGCGCAGAGTGCCAAGAGAAAGTCCCGATCGGCTGATGCTAGAAACGAACCGGTAGGATTGTTGGGGCTGACAGCCAGAATCGCCCGCGTGCGCTCTCCTAGCCCTGCCAGCAGGCTGGAGCGCTCGATCCGCCAGCCCCTGGTAGCAGCCAGGGCATAGCTCACCGGCTTGAGATCGCAGATCTGAGCCAGAAAGTCGAAGAGGGGATAACCCGGCCGGGGCACCAGCAGCTCATCGCCCGGCTCGGCCAGCAGCCGAAAGAGATACGCATAGGCCTCGGAGGTGCTGGCCGTGAGCAATAGCTGCTCTGGCTTCACCTCTTCGCCCTTGGCTCCATAGTAGGAGGCAGCTATGGACTGGCGGGCCGCCGCCAGGCCGCGCGGGTCAGGCGAATAACGCAAAAGGGCCGGCGAGTTTAGCGCGGCACGTATCTGAGCCTCTGGATAGGCCAGCCGGCAGCGGGTGGGATTCGACTCGGTCAGGTCGAGCAGGGGCAGACCCGCAGCCCGGCGGGCGCTCAAACGGCGCGCCAGCTCGTTGGGCTGGAGTTGCCAATCGGTGCGGCGGGCAAAGCTTTTCAACTTCAGTCTCCTCGCTTGGCAGGGCCGCTTGACCTTGGGTTTTTCAGGCGTTAAAGTTAGGCTAGCTAGGCGGACGCCCGTAGCTCAGCTGGATAGAGCAGCGGTTTCCTAAACCGCAGGTCGGAGGTTCGAGTCCTCTCGGGCGTACCAGTAGGGGCAAAGCATTCATAGCTAGAAGCGGAACGTGAATGCTTCGCCCCTACGTTATTTATTTGTAATGCTGCTCGAAGTAGCTGTGTGAGGCTTGCGGATCACCCTTCATCGTATCCTCGCCCGGATGCCAGTTGGCCGGACAGACTTCGCCGGTACGCTTGACCGTTTGGATCGCCTCCAGCAGGCGCAGCGTCTCGTCAATGCTGCGCCCGATGCCCAGGTTATTGATCGTCACCTGCTGCACGATGCCCTCATCGTCTATGATGAATAGGCCGCGCAGTGCTACCCCCTTGTCTGCGATGAGCACATCGTAATCCCGGGCCATCGTCCTCCGGAGGTCCGATAGATGAGGGAAAGGCACCCGGCCTATCCCACCTTCTTTGCGAGGGGTGTTCTGCCAAGCGAGATGCACATATTGGCTGTCCACCGAGACGGCCAGCACCTCGGTATTGAGTCGCTTGAACTCCTGATGACGATCGGCGAAGGCGATGATCTCCGTGGGACAGACGAAGGTGAAATCCATCGGATAAAAGAAGACGATCAGATATTGGCCCCGGTAGTCTGAGAGCTTCACCCGTTGAAACTGACTATCTACTACGGCGTCCAATTCAAAATCGGGCGCCTTTTGACCGACTAGACTCATGGGAACCCCCTTTAATCTGTCAGTTGATCGAGGTGGTCGGCCCAACTAGCGTCTACCACCGCTGGCCGATAAAATAGCACTCCGAAGCATATCTTGCAAGCTGCAGATCCTGAGCACCGCCCATGAAGCTGATCAAGCAAGCCAGAGAGACGATCGAGCGCTACCGGATGCTCCGGCGAGGCGACCGGGTCCTGATCGCCCTCTCCGGCGGAGTTGACTCGCTGAGCCTGCTGGAGGTGCTGAGCGAGTTGCGCGCTGAGCTGGGGCTTTGGCTGGCGATCGCCCATCTCGATCACCAACTGCGACCCGGCTCGGCCCATGATGCGGAGCTCGTGAGGCAGATCGCTCAGCAGCACGGCCTGCCAGCCATCATCGAGGCGCAAAACGTGCCGGAGTATATTAACAGCCGGCACTGCTCGCCGGAGGAGGGCGCCCGCCAGGTGCGCTATCGCTTCTTAGAACGGGCCATGCGGCAACTGGGGGCCAACCGGATCGCCCTGGGCCACAATCGAGACGATCAGGTGGAGACCTTCTTGCTGCGCCTGATCCGCGGCGCCGGCCCGGCGGGGCTGGCCGGGATGCCGCCGGTGCGCGGTCCCTTCATCCGCCCCCTGATCACCTGCTCCCGCGCAGATATCCTGGCCTTCGCTCGGCAGCGTCACCTGTCTTACTGCCAGGATCCCACCAACCGCGAGCTGGGACCCCTGCGCAACCGGGTGCGCCAGCAACTGCTGCCCCTGCTGGCCGGCTATAACCCCCAGATCCGGGAGACGCTCTGGCGCACTCAGCAGCTGCTCGGCCAGCTCGATCGTGATCTGGAAGCGCTGGCCCGACCCTTGCTGGCACGGGCTACTCTGGTCACGCGACCGGGGGAACTGCTCTTGGACAAGCAGGCCTTGGCTGAACAACCGGATAGCCTGAAGCTACAGACGTTGCGCGCTGCCCTGCGGCAGGTCCGAGGCGACCTGCGCGGCATCGAAGCGGTCCATCTGGAAGCGCTGCTCGCCGAGTTCAAGCGGCGGCGCTCCGGCGCCCAGATCGAGCTGCCCGGCGGTTGGCTGGGGGTCAACCGGGGAGCTAAATTCCTGCTGACCCGCGCCGCGCCCAGCGCCCCGGAGCCGCCCGATAGCGGCGAATATTCCTTGCGTGTGCCCGGCGAGACGGTGTTGCCAAGCCTGGGTTGGCGCTTCCGGACGACGCTGGACCGCCTGGACCATTCGGCGGCAGCCCTGCGATTCAGCGAGCCGGAGCGGCGTTTGGAAATCGCTCTGGATTACGCTAAGATTAAAAAACCCCTGGCGGTGCGGCTGCGCCGCCAGGGAGATCGGTTTCACCCCTTGGGAATGCAAGGGACGAAGAAATTGCAGGATTTTTTCGTCGATGAGAAGCTGCCACGGAGCGAGCGGGATCGGACTCCGCTGTTGGTTGATCGCAGCGGGATCGTCTGGGTGGTCGGCTGGCGCCTGGACGAGGCTTACAAACTCGAGGCGACTACCAGACAGGTCCTGCACATCCGGGCTGCGCTCCTGAGCGCTTGAGCTAACTTAAGCTAAGAGGTTCATTATGATGATACTACAGACGATTATCGCTTTTTTTGTCGCGATCAGCTTTCTGGTCTTCATCCACGAGGGAGGACACTTCCTGGTGGCCAAATGGGTCGGCGTTTGGGTCCATCAGTTCGCCATCGGCTTCGGGCCGGCTTTCCTCCGCTGGCGGGGCCGGGAGACCGAATACTCGTTGCGCATCTTCCCTGCGGGCGGCTTCGTGCGCATGGCCGGCGATGAGGAACCGGCCGCCGGAGCCAAGAAAGGCTCTGAGCAAGAGCCGGCAGAAGAGCCAGCAGAGCCCCAGGTGCCTCCGGACCGACTCTTCTCCGCCAAGTCGCCCTGGCAACGCATGGCGATCATCGCCGCCGGGCCGACGATGAATATCATCGGTGCGGTGGTGATGATCATCCTGCTGGCCGGTCTGGCCGGGGTGCCTAGCGTGCAGGTCGCCGGCTTCTCCGAGAACTCGCCCGCGGCGGCCGCAGCGATGCAGCCGGGGGATATAATCGTAGCCATCAACGGGCAGCAGATCTATTTCAGTCAACAGGTCAGCCAATTGATCCAGAGCGCCCAAGGCCGTCCACTGACCATCCAGGTGGCGCGCGGCGCGGAGCGCCGGCAGTTGACGGTCACGCCCTACTGGGACAAGGACCGCGGGCGCTATCTGATTGGCATACTGTTCAACGGCATCCTACTGAACCAGATCGGGCAACTGGCGACCGACGCGCCCTTGGCCCGGCAGGGCTTGCAGCGCGGCGATGTGATCCTCTCGGTCAACGGGCAACCGATTGATGACTGGTTCGAGTTTGCCCAGGGTCTGCGCGTGGCCTTGCAAGCCGGAGCAGCCCAGGCCCACCTGCGACTGCTGCGGGGCTCCCAGCTAGTGAAGCAAAGTTTGGACCTTTCCGCCGGGCCTGCCGATCTGGCTGGCTGGCTGAAGGGCGCCAATCCGGCGCTGATCTCGGTCTATCCCTCGGACAACGTGGTTCAAGAGATAGGTGCCAAATCGTTTCTGGCCCAACAGGGGCTGCAAAAGGGCGATCGCCTGCTGTCGGCCAATGGGGAGCCCTTGCACAACTTTGTAGACCTGATCTATGCCTTCGAGCGCACCGGCCAAACCGGGGGGCGGCTGGCGCTGAAGCTCCAGCGTGCAGGCGGCGAGCGGACGCTCCAGTTTAATATCCCTGACCGCAATCCTCAGGCGATCCTCAAGCTGCTAGGCGGGATGCAGTTGCAGTTGGCGCTGCGCAAACCCTCCGGCCTCTGGCAGAGTCTGGTGGTGGGCTTCCGCGAGACCTGGGACATTCTGGTAACTTTCTATCAGGGGATGCGCTCCATCATCGTGGGTAAGACGCCGGCCAGCAAGGCGCTGAGCGGCCCGGTAGGAATAGCCAATATTCTCGGCAAGAGCCTGCAGCAAGGGCTGGTGAGCTTCCTCTTCCTGATCGCGCTGCTCAGCCTCAATTTGGGCATCATCAACCTGGTGCCCTTTCCGGCACTCGACGGCAGCCGGATTCTCTTCATCTTCTACGAGCTGGTGCGCGGCAAGCCCATCCCGGCGGAGAAGGAAGGGTGGATACATGCGATAGGCTTCTTCGTGCTGATTGGCCTATTGCTGCTGATCACCTATAACGACATTTTGCGCCTGTTGGGCCAGTGAAGCAGAGATCTGGAAATATCGTACAAGTTTAGCGTTCATCAGTCACGGGAATTCAACCTCCAGGGGTGACTGCTGGAGTTGAAGCGGTGGTAGCCTACCGGCGGTGGTAAGCACCTGCATCTTCGAGTTCATTCGGCAGAATGTCAACCAAGATGCCGTTGATGTGATCTACTCTGACGAATGGGGCGGTTACCGGATGCTGAAGCGCTATATGCCTCATAGGATGATCCACCACCGCATCACCTTCGTTGACGGTCCAATCCACACTAACACTATCGAGAGCTTTTGGTCGCTCCTGGAGCGTGGGATTGTTGGGGTGTTTCATCATATCTCTATCAAACATCTTGATCGCTACCTCGCTGAGTTCTCTTGGCGGTTTGATAACCGCAAGGCTGAGGACATTCTCGATGCTATCATGTGCAACGTCGAAAGAAAGCACTCGGGATATGCAGAGCTAATCGCGTGACTTGCTTGCTGCCCTAATACTGATGACGCCGACTAACGCCCCAATGATCAGTTCTACTGCGTTGGTGAGAACGATGATTAGAGTGTTCTGGTTGGGAGTGGGACCCTTCCACCACTCATCCAATATGACAAGAAGGACGACGAGACCAACGGCGAGCCATTGCAGAAATCTAATTACACTCTTAGCTTCTGGGGGAAGTGTCGGCTCGATGTCGGGACTCATATTGCTCTTTTGTATAGACTGTCGCGTGCTCATGATCAATAATGCTCTCAGTATGAGGATACCGGAAAGAATGCCACCATATAAGCCCCATCATTTTCAGCATCTTAGCTATGGATATGAAGGGCCTAGCAATCACGGTATCGCCCTCTTGTCCCCTTGGGGAAGGCTTGGGGATGGGGTTCTGCAAGAGCGTGACCCGTCCATTGTAAGATGGTGGAGACTTTGAGAGTCCAGTCTCAATCTGATCGTATATTCCCATGAATGACGAGGCTTCATAGCAGATCCCCGACAAACTTGGAGAATCCGAAGCTGTGGTTAGTCCATCTCTTAGCAATGCAGTCCCATTTTTCATCTTGGCGGCGGTGCAGGTGGTGGCCCGCTATCCAGCAACCGCTAATGCTCCTCTTGATATTGGTTCCAATAGCTCTGAAGCACATCCATAATCTCTCGCATCGTTTGAACAGACACGTGGATTCGCGCGACACACTTGGCATCCACAGTAACATTGGGGTTCTCTCGAAGTATCTTGCGCTCCTCTGCGGTGCTCGCAAGTGGAGGATACAGCTCGAAGAACGAGAGAATGAAATCGGCATCGCTTGACTGAATAGCAAAATGCGTCGCGTATTTCCCTTCAAGACCATCAGGAAACACGAATTCAATAGGCCTCATCACTTGAACAGCCTTCTTTTTCTGAACAACTTGGGAAGCTGTCCTTTCCTCTGCTGATTCAGCCATCCTAATCACCTATAATTAGTATACTGCAGGCTGCTAGGCGTTGTCAATACGTACAAAGTTATGCCTCCCCTTCATAAACCTGACTAGCCCGACAGACATTCATCACCTCGCGCCTAGCACGCTTGCAATCGGCGCTCCCGTGCGTCAAAAAGAATTTCCAAATCTCTGCTAAAATTGGGGCGTTGACAACTGGCCGGCTCGCGATTATCATAAGGGCAGTTCAGTGGGAGATCGTCTAATGGCAGGACGACGGGTTCTGGTCCCGTTAGTGGGGGTTCGAATCCTCCTCTCCCAGCCAGAGTGATACTGATGACCCAGTTAATCCAAGGAGAAGTCTTCGTCGTCGGTGATGACGTCAACACCGATGAGATCATCCCTGCCCACTACTGTACCACCACCGATTTAGACAGCCTGGGCACCCACGCCCTGGAAGACCTGCACCCGAGCAAAAACCCCTCAGGTGAGCCCTTTCGCCCCGGACGGTATCGGCTGCTGATCGCCGGGGAGAACTTCGGCTGCGGCAGCTCGCGCGAGGTGGCCCCCATCGCCTTGGCCAAGGCTGGCATCGAGGTGATCTTGGCCAAATCGTTCGGCCGGATCTTCTATAATAACGCGATCAATTGGGGCCTAGCCATCTCCCGCGCCCGCCACTTGGTCCCGGACGACGTCCGGACCGGCCAAACGGTCGAGATAGACTTGGATGATGAGACTTTCTGGCAGGATATGGCCCCTCTCCACCGCCAGATCATCCAGGCCGGGGGACTGACCGCCTTTAATAAGCAGGGCAAAGAGATCCATCAGCCCAGCGCCCCGCCGCGCCCCATGACCCTGGCAGAAAAGATCCTGGCCCGAGCGGCCGGGGTCCAGTATGTCCAGCCCGGGATGCTTCTCTCCGCCGAGGTGGATCGGGTGATCACCCATGAGCTGACCCTGCCGGTCGCCGCCGAGCAGCTCTACCAGGCTTACGGAGCAGATTTTCGCGTTAAAGATACGGAGAAAATCCTGTTCGTCGCCGATCACACCCTCCAGATTCCCCTGGTCCGCGACGATTGGGAATCCCAGCAGATGGTGCAAAAAGCCTTGGTCTTCGTCAAGGAGCAAAAGCTGCCCCACGCCTTCCTGCCCCCGGCGCCCTTCATCAGCCAGGGTATTTGTCACGTGCTCTTTCCGGAAAAAGGGCTCATCAGACCGGACACGCTGGTAGTGGGGACCGACTCGCATAGCTGCACCTACGGAGCCTTTGGCTGCTTCGCCTTTGGCATCGGCAACACTGATTTAACCGAGATCATGGTCTCCGGCAAGCTCTTGGTGAACGTGCCGCAGACGGTTCAAGTGGAGCTCAGCGGCCGTCTGCCGCGCGGGGTCTACGCCAAAGATGTAATTTTATATATCCTAAGCGAAGTGGGACAGAACGGTTTTACCAACTCGGTGGTGGAGTTCAGCGGACCGGCCTTGGAGTTCCTCAGCAGCGACGATCGCTCGACCATCGCCAACATGACGGTGGAAGGTGGGGCAAGTTGTGGGATCTTTCCCGTAGGCCGGTTGCGCTCCGACCCCGATGCCGTATATCTGAAAAAGCTTTCCTTCGATCTCGCTGGGCTGGTACCCTACGTGGCCCCGCCCTACAAGCCGGATAACGGGATGCCGCTGAGTGAGCTGGACCATCCGGTGAAGATAGACACGGCCTGGGTGGGTAGCTGCACCGGAGGCAAGCTGGAGGATGTGGCGGCGGCGGCAGCTGTGATGAGCGGCCGGCGAGTTGCATCCGGAGTGCGTTTCATACTCTCGCCGGCGACGATGGGCATCTGGGAGGAGGCCGGCCGCCGGGGCTATTCGCGCGAGCTGCTGGCCGCCGGAGTGCAACTCTTCCCCTCCTCCTGCGGGGCCTGCATCGCCATGGGTCCGGGGGCGCTCAGCGATGAGCAGCAGGTGGGCGTCTTCGCCTCCAATCGCAACTTCAAGGGGCGCGCGGGCAAGGGGCGAGTTTACCTGGCTTCACCGGCCACGGTGGCCGCTTCGGCGATCGCCGGTGAGATCGCTGACCCGCGGCAGTATTTGGCTTAGGGCACCATGCGCCTGGCAATCTATCCCGGCAGTTTCGATCCGATCACCAACGGCCACCTCGACATCATTCGGCGGGCCCAGCGGCTCTTCGACCGGCTGATCGTGGCGGTGATGGCCAACCCCAGCAAGCATCCTCTCTTTACGCTGGAGGAGCGTCGCCGGTTGGTGGAGCGCTCGCTCCAAGAGAGGAACATACACGAGGTGGAGGTGATCGCCCGCGACTGTCTGCTAATTGGCCTGGCGCGGGAGCTGGGAGCGGCGGCGATCATCCGCGGCCTGCGCATCACCTCTGACTTCGAGAACGAGTTCCAGACGGCGCTGACCAACCGGGATTTGGACTCGAGCATCGAGAGCGTCTATCTGATGACCAACCGGGATTATTCATTCATCAGCTCCAGCATCGTCAAGGAGGTTAAGCGCTACGGCGCAGAGGTCTCGCGCTTCGTGCCGCAGGTCGTCGAGCGGGCGCTGGGAGAGAAGTTCCAAAAAGTTTAATAGAGCGTTTCCTCTCCCAGGTAGATCAGCTAACCGGTGCTATTACCAGCGCAGCACGACCGCCCCATAGGTCACTCCGGCGCCAAAGGCGTTGAGTACAATCAGGTCCCCCGGCTTGATCCGCCCGTCGGCGACGGCCTCGCTGAGCGCCAGTGGGATCGAAGCGGTGGAGGTGTTGGCGTAGCGGTCAATGTTGACGATGATTTTGGCCATCGGGAGGCCATAGCGCTTGGCAAAGGCTTTGATGATGCGCAAGTTAGCCTGATGCGGTACCACCCAGTCCACTTCATCTTTGGAGCAGCCGGCGGCCGCCAATGCTTGGGTGGTGCTCTGCTCCATCATCTCTACCGCACTTTTGAAGACCCCTCCGCCGCTCATCTTGAGATAGTGCATGCCCTTGGCCAGGGTCTCCGGGCTGGCGGGATATTTGATGCCCCCACCGGGCATGTGCAGCAGATCCCATTTGGAGCTGTCGGCCGCCAGTGCAGAGGCTAAGATCCCACGTCCCTCCGGCATGAGCTCCACCACCGCTGCACCGGCGGCGTCGCCGAACAGCACGCAAGTAGAGCGATCGCTCCAGTCGGTAAAGCGCGAGAGCGCCTCGAGACCCACGACCAGCACTCGGCGGTACTGGCCGGCGGAGATCAGCCCGGCAGCCACGCTGAGAGCGTAGATGAAGCCGGTGCAACCGGCGATCAGATCGAAGAAGGGCACCTTGCGCTCCATTTGTAACCCCTGGCAGATAAAAGCAGAAGAGCCGGGCACCGGCATCTCCGCCAAGTTGGTCGCGGTGATCAGCAGCTCGATCTCTTCCAGGCCGACTCCGGCCCGAGCGATGGCCTGCCGAGCCGCTCCCACACCCAACTGGGCCGGGTCCTCATCTTTTCTGAGAATATGGCGCTCATGGATGCCGGTGCGGCTGACGATCCATTGGTCGGTGGTAGCTACCCGCTTTTCCAGATCGGCATTGGTCAGGACCAGCTCCGGGACGGCCGCGCCGATGCCGGCTATGCCGGGACGCAGTGAGGGAGCAGCACGGCTCACGAAGGGAGCTCCTCGCTGAGGGCTAGGCCCGCCGCCGAGCTTGGTGCGCCGAGGCCGCGCTCGATCTTGGCGATCAGCTCTGAACGAACCGAGTTGGCCGCCACGCCGATGGCGCTGCGAATCGCCTCGGCATCGGAGTTGCCATGGGCGATGATCACCACGCCGCGCACTCCCAAAAGCGGCGCGCCGCCGAAGCGGGCCGCGCTCAAGGAACGGCGGAAGTTTTTTAGAGCCGGCACCAGGATGAAAGCCCCCAGCCGGGCGAAGAAGTCGTGGCTGATGGCCTGTTTGAGGAACTTGACCGTGGCCGCCGCGCCGCCTTCATAGGCTTTGAGCAGCACGTTGCCCACGAAGCCGTCGCAGACCACCACGTCCACCGCGCCTTCCAGTATCTGGTGACCCTCCACGTTGCCGGCGAAGTTGCCCAATTGCTCCAATAAGAAAAATGTCTTGAGCGCCAGGACATTGCCCTTGCGACGCTCGGAGCCGATGTTGAGCAGCCCCACCTTGGGCTGGGCCACTCCCAGGATCTGACGGGCGTAGACGCAGCCCATCAGGGCGAACTGCCGCAGGTTCTCCGGGGCGCAGTCCACGTTGGCACCCACGTCGATCACCAGCACCTTCTTGCCCGTGATCGTGGGGATGATCGCCCCGATGCCCGGCCGGTCAATGCCCTTGATCCGCCCCAGCTTGAGCAGGGCTGCGGCCATCACCGCCCCGGTGTTGGCCGGGCTGACGAAGGCCTGGGCCTCGCCGTGGCGCAGGTACTCGATACCTCGCACCAGCGAGCTCTCCGGTTTGTGGCGCACCGCTTCAATAGGCGAGTCGGCCATAGTGATGATTTGCGGTGCGTGAATGATGATATGGCGTTGCTTGGCCCGCAGGTGCCGTTGCTTGGCTCGCCGGCTTATCTCGCCCTCGATCAGGGCCCGATCGCCGGCGAAGATGACCTCCAGGCCCAGCCCTTCGGCGGCCTGGAGCCCACCGGCAATCAACTCGCTGGCCGGCCGATCGCCGCCCTGCACATCCAGGATGATTCTCATTTTTTCCACTGAGGGTCACCTCTTGAACCCCTGCTGCTGGTGCCGAGGGGGGGACTCGAACCCCCACGAGCGCTTGCCCACACGCCCCTCAAGCGTGCGCGTCTGCCTATTCCGCCACCTCGGCCCATCGCTGGGGCCGGCAAGGACAATTGAGCAATCAGCCGGCCGTTTTTATCTTAGTCGCACCTCCTTCACCTGTCAAGGCAGGGTGATGATTGAAAGCACTTCCTCATCAGATAAGCGTCCTCCCCCTGCTGATAATAGTAGCGAGGCAAGCGGGCGACGATCTGAAAGCCGAAGTTGCGGTAGAGCCGGAGTGCCGCCTCGTTGTTCACCCGCACCTCCAACTCCACGCAGCCGGCCCGGCGCTGCCGCAAATATGCCAGCCCCGTGCGCAGCAACACCCCCGCGATGCCCCGCCGCCGATAGCGGGGAGCGACCGCCAGGTTCAGCACGTGGCCATAGGGCTCTGCCCGCTTGCCCGCTCGACCTAGCCAACTTTGCAGTTGCTGCCGGAGCTGCTCCCAGGGACGGGGAGGCCGAAGACCGATGATGATATACCCCCGGATGACCTGGGCCTCCTCGTAGACGAAGAAGCTGCCTTGCTCCAAGCGGCGTCCGAGCAACTCCGCCGGCCAAGGTTGGGCGAAGCAAGCGGCCTCAATGGCCAAGATTGCCTCTAGGTCTTGCTCGTCTCCGTAGCGGATATGCTTCGTCTGCGGCCGCTGGCCCGGATGCCCCATAGGGTTCTCGATACCGCTGCTGCGCATCTTGCGATTATAACTTGGAGATGAGTTTGACCCAACTCTTGACCTTTTGCCACGCTTATGCTATGATAGCTTACCTTGCCTATGGAGATCAAAGTCGTCGAGAGACATAGAGAATGGGGCGCTGAGCTACGGGATTATGCTATCGCTAAGGTGCAACATTTGAGCCACTACTACGACGGGATCATCAACGTGGACATCGTCTTCGATCTCGAAGGTGAGCGGCAGAGTTGCGAGTTGATAGCTAACTTGGCCCGTAAGAAGATCATCAAGGCCCACGAGGAAGCGGACGAGATTTACGCTGCCATTGACGGCGCGACGGCCAAGCTCAAACGCCAGTTGCGGCGCTATAAGGGTCGGCTGCGCGAGAACAAGCGCGGCCGAGGCCCGGTGGCGCTGACCGCAGAGCTGGGGCCGGAAGATGGGGTCACTGAGGTGGCGCCGCGCATCCTGCGCACTCCCTTGAGCTTGAGCAAACCGATGACCCCCGAAGAGGCCATCCTCAAGCTGGACTCTTCCCCACGGGCCTTCCTACTCTTCCTGGACGCCGAGCGTCAAAAACTCAGCGTGCTCTGGCGCGTGGACGACGAGCACTATGAGTTGATCGAACCGGAATATTAGCCTTAGGGAGGGATGGAATGAGCAAGGCGGTTGCTCTCATTTCCGGCAGCTTGGCCAGTTTGGTGGCCGCCCGGCTGGTGCTGAATGAGCCGGAGGTTTCCGCGGTCAAACTACTGCATTTCCGTTCTCCCTTCTTCCGCGATTACGAGCAGAGCAAAGATCTGGCCCGACGCTTTTTCCGCGATTCTTTCCGCAGTCAGAGCGTCAAGAAAGACTTCAAAGAGCTGACCAATATCCCCGAGCAGGGCAGTTATACCATCAAGCATTGTTGCACCGGCTGCCGGCAACTGATGCTGCGTAAGGCCTGGCGTCATATGAAAAAAGTCGGGGCCGACTTTATCGTCAGCGGTGAGATCGTGGGCATGCGTGGCCTGGAGACCGCCGATATCACCCAACTAACCGAGCAAGTCGGCCTGGCAGAACGGGTGATTCGCCCCCTCTCGGCGCAGTACTTGCCACCGACGCTGCCCGAGCGACAGGGCTGGGTCGATCGGGCTCACCTGTTGGACCTCACCGCCGAGGATCGGCAGTCCCGCCTGCCGCAGCTGGCCCGGCAGCTGGGCATAGATTGCCAAGGCTTCCCGGCGGAGCAACGCTGCAAATTGACCCATCCTCATTTCGGCAAACGGCTAGAAGACCTGCTGAAAGAAGAGTGTTTTACCATGAATACTCTGGAGCTCCTGGAGTTCCCCCGTTATTATAAGCGACCTCCCGATGTCAAGATCGTCTTGGGCTGTGATGACGAGGAGAAGCGTCGCTTGCAGAACTTCTTTCTCCCCGAGGACCTGCGGCTCTACGTGCCGGCCCATCGCGGCCCGATGGCGCTGGTGCGCGCCAACTGGAAGTCCAAGAGCGAACCGGAGATCGTGGAGATCATCGAGCTAGCCGCGCGGATCACCGTTACTTATAGCCAGGCGAGCCACGCGCAGCGCATCCAGACCAACTATCGCTTCGAGAACTCCCAGCAGACCCATCGCATCAACGTCTCCCCCTTCCGCTCGGAAAGCGAGTTGGAGCAACACTGCTCCAAGCCCGATTGCTGAGCCGGCGCAGCCTGGTTCTGCGAGACTAAAGATGACCACCCATGCAGCCGAGGAGCAACTGGTCCAGGCGATCCTTGCCCCCCTGAACGAGGCGCAGCGGGCGGCGGTCACCTACCTCGAAGGGCCCCTGCTGGTGCTGGCCGGACCCGGCTCAGGCAAGACCAAAGTGATCACCCACCGCATTGCCTATCTGCTACGCTCCACCGGCGTTGCTCCAGAGCAGATCCTGGGAGTGACCTTCACCAATAAGGCGGCCGAGGAGATGCGCACCCGCCTTCGCCCGCTGCTGGACACCGGTAGCCCGCTGCCCTGGATTCGGACTTTTCACGCCAGCGGCGCCCGGATTTTAAGGGCGCACATCGGAAAATTATCGCCTAAGTACAACTCGAACTTTACTATTCTCGATCAGGCCGATCAGCGTGAGGCGCTAAGCCGGACGATCAAAGCGCTGGATCTGTCCAGCGAAGAGGTCAAGCCGGCTATACTGGCCGGGCTGATCAACCGCGCCAAGGACGAATTGATCGGTCCGGAGGAGTTTCGCGTCAGGCGCGCCGAGCAACTGGCCCCTTTCACCCTGGACATCGCCGCGCGGGTCTATCAAAAATATCAGCGCCTACTCGAAGAGAGCAATGCGCTGGACTTCGCCGACCTGATTCGCCTGACGGTGAAGCTTTTCCAGACTGACCTGCAGCTCTTGGCCCGCTACCGGGAGCAGTTTCGCTATCTGTTGGTGGACGAATATCAGGATATCAATCAGGGGCAATATCTGCTGGTGCGCCTGCTGGCCGAGCGTGACGAGAACCTCTGCGTGGTGGGCGATGAGGATCAGGCCATCTTCAGTTGGCGCGGCTCCGATCCGGCCTATATCCTGCGCTTCAAGCGTGACTTTCCCCGCACCCGCCAGATCGAGCTGGTGCAACACTACCGCTGGCCACAAGGGCAGCGCATCCTGCGCGCCGCCTCCCGCTTGATCGAGCATAACCACGGTCGGGTCAAGGGTGTGCGCCGCGAGGAGAGCTTCGGGCGTTTGGGCCTGCCGATCCGGCTCTATCCTGCCAGAGATGAGCGGGATGAGGCCGAGTTCGTGGCCCGTCAGATCGAGCACCTCTGGCGCAGCGAGGGCACGGAGTTGGGGCAGATCGCCGTGCTCTACCGGGTGAATACCCTCTCGCGCGTGCTGGAAGAGGCGCTGATCCGCTGGGGTATTCCCTATGAGGTGGTGCGCGGCCTGCGCTTCTACGAGCGCCTGGAGATCAAAGACCTGCTGGCCTACCTGCGCCTGCTGGTCAACCCCGCCGATGATATTAGCCTGCTGCGGGTGATCAATCGCCCCCGCCGGGGGATCGGCCGGCAAACTATCCAAGCGTTGCAACGTTGCGCGGTCCAGCACGGGATCGGCCTGCTGGAGGGCCTGCGGCTCTTGGTCGGCCAACCGGAGGCCGCGGGGCTCAAGGCCGGCCCGCAGAAGCGGTTGGCCGCTTTTCTGGACTTGATCGGCGGGCTGCAACAGCTCGCCCGGCAGGCCTCTCCCGCGGAGCTGGCTCAGGCGGTGTTGGAGCGCAGCGGCTACTGGCGCGAGTTGGGCGACCGTTCCGCCGAGGCGGAGGAGCGGCGGGGTAACCTGCGGGAGTTTCTGGCCCAGTTGCAGGACTACCAGCAGCGCCGGGAGGGGGAGGCTAGCCTGCGTGACCTGCTAGAAGAGATCGCCCTGGTCTCCGAGAGCGACCATGAGGCCGGCGAGTCGGGGCAGGCGCTGCTGATGACCCTGCATGCTTCCAAGGGCCTGGAGTTCGAGCAGGTCTTCATTATCGGCCTGGAGGAGAACCTGCTGCCGCACGCCCGCTCGCTGGCCGAGGGCACGATAGAGGAGGAGCGACGACTCTGCTACGTGGGGATGACCCGCGCCCGGATGGGGTTGACGCTCAGCTACGCCAATCAGCGCTCGCTCTATGGCCAGGTGCTGCTGGGCGGCCACTCCCGCTTTCTGGAGGAGCTGCCGCCGGAGGACCTGGAGATCCTCAGCGCCTAGGTGCTGCTTCATTGCTCTACGGCTCCCCTTCCGCTATAATCCAAAGCATCTTGAGAGTGAGTAGCGCTCCATCGCTATGGCAGACGTGCAAATGACCCTGATCGAGCATCTCGACGATCTACGCAGTCGACTCATTCGTGCCATCGTGGTCATCGCTCTTTTGGCGGTAGGCGCCTACATCTTTCGCAACGAGATCATGGCCGTGCTCACCAGGCCGCTCGGTCTGGGACCGTTGCTCCCAACTGTCGAGCTGACCCAGTTGATGAGCAAGATTCGCCAAATGTTGGCCGGTACGACCTGCAATGGGCAGCCCTGCTTCACCCAGCCGGAGATCCAGGCGCTGATTCAGGTCTCGCGGCGGTCATTTAGCGCCGCAACCGGCCTGATCTTCATCCATCCTGCCGAGGCCTTCTTCGGATATATCAAGCTCTCGCTCTATACCAGTGTGCTGGTCGGCGCGCCCTTCTGGCTCTATCAGCTGTGGAAGTTCGTCGTCCCCGCCCTCTATGCCAAGGAGAAGCGCTATGCCTTCGGCGCCGTGATCTCCGGCAGCGCGCTCTTCTATGGTGGCGCGGCCTTCTGTTACTTCGTCGTCTTGCCGGTCGCGCTTCGCTTCTTGATCTCGGTTGGCCAACCTTATCTGGAGCCGACCTTCACCTTGAACAACTATATCTCGTTTACCATGCTCTTCCTGATCGGCTTTGGCGCCAGTTTCGAGTTGCCCTTGAGCATGTTCGTCATAGTCAAGCTGGGGTTGGTGCAACGGCAGACGCTGTTTAGCAAGTGGCGCTATGCGATCGCAGGCGCCTTTCTGCTGGCCACCATGCTGCCCTCACCCGACATTTTCAGCCAGGTGGCGATGGGCAGCGCTTTGACGGTATTATATCTCCTGGGCCTCTTAGTGACCCGCTTCGCGGTCGGGCCGGAAGCCGGAGAGCTCACCGAAGGCGGCGCGGCGGATAGCCCAGAGAACTAAATCAATCAGGAGGAATTGTCTGTGGGCGTCAACGAATTGGGACGAGGAAAGACGATCGAATGGCAAGGTGAGCTCTATTTTATCGAAGCCTATTCGCACATGAAGAAGGCCAAGGGTCGGCCGGTGGCCCAGACCAAGCTGCGCCATCTCGCGAGCGGCCGGGTGCTCTTCCACAACTTTACCGGTGCCGAGCCGCTCAAGATCGTGCGTTTGGAAGAACGGCTGTTGCAGTTCCTCTATCGTGCCGGTGAGCAGTTTCACTTCATGGACCGGCAAAGTTACGATCAGTTTGCACTCAGTCGCCCGGAGCTGCACGGCGTGGAGAACTATCTGCCTGAAAACATGGAATTGACCGGGCTTTATTATCAAAACCGGCTGCTTAAGCTGGAGCCGCCCTTACAGGTGGAGCTGAAGGTGACCCAGACCGAGCCTGGCGCGCGGGGGGACACGGTGAGCGGTGGGGAGAAGCCGGCCGTCTTGGAAACCGGTCTGGAGCTGCGGGTCCCGCTCTTCATCCGGCAAGGAGATTACATCTTGGTGGATACGCGCAGCGGAGCGTATCTCTCCCGGGTAGTCGGCCGCTCGGCCGACTAAGACCAGCGAAAGGAGCCGATGCAGATGACCGAAATGCAGGATGTACAACCGTTACCGGTGGCAGGAGGTCAGATGAGCATTACTGAGCAGGTGATCGCCTCGATTGCCGGGATTGCGGCCACGCAGGTGGAGGGGCTGGCCGGGATGCGGGGGGGCATGACCGATGACCTGGTGGCCATCTTGGGCGAAGATCGTCAGCGCAAGGGGGTGTTAACCCAGCGAGGGGACGGCTCGGTGCAGTTGGCACTGAATGTCGTCGTGCAGTATGGCTACCCCATCCACGAGGTGGCCCGCCAGCTCCAAGCCAGGGTCAAGACCGAGGTGGAGGAGATGACCGGCCTGACGGTCAGCGCGGTGGATGTCTACGTGCAAGACCTGCAATTGCCGCCGGGAGAAGAGCTCAAGTGAGCCGCTGGAACGCGCTGCTGCGCGGTGGGGGCTATTTGATATCGCTGTTATATCTGCTGCTCATCGCCGCGGGTCTGCTCGGCCTGCGCTTCGGGGCGATCAGCCCGGCCGAGCTGCTGGCCCTCCTGCAGCGCCGCTGGGGTGTACTGGCGCTCTATATTTTGGCCGCTCTGGCGCTGGTGGGGGCAATATACTGCGCGCTGCGCTTCATCGGGCTCTATCGCCAGCGACGGCGGCTGATCGAATACCAGAGCACCCGGGGGCTGATCCAGATAGCTCCGCTGGCCCTGCGCGACTTCGCCCAGCAGTTTTTGGAGCGCGAGTTAGGTTTGACCCGCTGCCGGGTGCAACTGGAGCAGAGTGCCCAGGGCGGCCTGCGGCTGCGGGTCCAGGCTCAACTGCCGGCCTCCGGCAACCTGATGGAGCTGGGCGAGCAGATTCAAGCGCGGCTCAAGGAGCGGGTCGAGCAGCAGATCGGCATCACGGTGGACGAGGTGGCGGTCTTCGCCCCGCGCATCGGAGCGCCGGCGACCCAGGCCGAGTCCGAAGCTGTCCCGGCTGAACCAGGTGCTGACCTATCGGAGATAGCGGCACCTCCAGCCCCGAAGGGTGAAGATCAGCCGGAGGAAAATCAGGAGGAAACAGAGCGTGATTAAACTCTCTCCGGCGGTGCTAGGCGGCCTGATCGCGATGGCATTGGGGCTGGTGGGCCTATTCCTCGGCTGGGGCAAGCTGTTCATCTTGCTGGCTCTGGGACTGCTGGGTTATGGCGTGGGCAAGCTGCTCGAATCGGGCGAGCTGCGCGATAAACTGCGCGAGATCTTCTCGCTGTTCCGCTAGCATGCTCAGCCGGCGCCGGGCGCGCGAAGCCATCTTGAAAATACTCTTTCAGCAGGATTTCCGACCACTGGATTATCGAGAACTGCTGGCCGGTCGCAATCTGGATGACTACGTGCCTCAAGTCTTAGCCGGGATCACCGAGCATCGCGGTGAGCTGGATGCGCTGATCGTGGCCCATACGCGGGGTTGGCGGCTGGAGCGGCTGCATAGCGTGGACCGCAATCTGCTGCGCTTGGCCATCTATGAGCTGCGCTATCGTCCTGATGTGCCGCCGCAGGTGGTGATCGACGAGGCGGTCGAGCTGGCCAAGAAGTACGGGGGGGAGCATTCCGGCAGCTTCGTCAATGGGATGCTGGACCGCATCTGGAAGGAAATACCCTCCGGCTGAGCGACCGTTGTCCCTTGAGCCTCAGACAAAGCGGCTAGGCGGCTCCGACAGGCTTCCTTGGGCCGGGGCAGGCCCTAGCCTACTCTGAGCTTAATAGTCATCTATCAGCCAAGCATGAGCCAGGGAGGGTGCATGAAGTTAATGAAACATACTATGAGACTGCTAAAGCTAGGGAGAAAGGCGAGCTTGACGCTGGGGCTAGGTCTGCTGGCTGTGGTGCTGGCCGGTTGTGCGGCCTTCTTCGCTCAGGCGCCGATCGCGATCATCTCGGCCACACCGACCAGCGGTGAAGCCCCTCTATTGGTCGGTTTTGACGGCTCCGGCTCCTTCGACCCCAATACCAACGGGGTGCTCACCAAATACCAATGGGATTTCGGTGATGGCAGCGCCCTGGCCCTGGGAGTGACTCAGAGCCACTCTTATAAAGCCAATGGGACCTTCATCGCCACCCTCAAAGTGACCAATAATTTCGGGAAAGTTGGGGTTGATCTGCTGCCGCTCACCGTAGGCAAGCCGAGCATCTTCTTCAGCAGTGATCGCGGCGGGAACTACAACATCTTTCGCATGGATACCAACGGGGGCAACCAAGCTCAGGTTACCAACTACGCTTCAAGAGACGCCCTCTGGCCGGCTCTGCTGCCCAATACGCGCGACCGCCTGGCCTACTCCCACGAGGTGCAAAACCCTGATCTTACCACTCGTTTCCAGCTCTTCACCTCCCAGGTTGATGGCACCTTGCCGGCCCAACTCACGACCCAATCGAGCTCCAACAGCATTCAACCCTCCTGGTCACCCAATGGGAGCAAGATCGCCTTCGCCTCCGACCGGGACAAGGCCAGTTGCGGCTGCTGGGGGATTTATCTCATGAACTCCGACGGCACAGGAACGGTGACCCTACGGGTGCAATCGGGGAGCAACAACTTCGCCCCGGCCATCTCGCCCGATGGGAAGAAGATCGCCTTCGCTTCCAACAGCTCCGGCAATTATGAGATATATACCATGGATTTGGATGGCACGGGCGTGGTCAACATCACTAATAATACGCACAATGACGGTGGACCGCAGCTCACCGACTCCGACGGCCTGCCGGGCGCTCCCTCGGCGGTGCCCTTCTCCGGGCCGAGTTGGTCCCCCGATGGCACCCAGATCGCCTTCACTTCCAATCGCGACGGACCGGACCTGGACGTCTTCATCATGAACGCCGACGGCACTAACGTCATTCAACTGACCTCGAGCAGCGCGGACGATTACGATCCCTTCTGGCTACCCGGCGGCGGCGAGGTGGCCTTCGTCTCCACCCTCTCCGGCGGCTCGCCGCAGCTCTGGAAGATCAACACTACTAGCCATGCTCAGGTGCAATTGACCTCAACCGGCACCAATCTCAACGCTGCCGGTGCGAAGAATCCGTAGACGGGCGTGAAGGCTTATCAGGTAGGGGCACGGCATGCCGTGCCCCTACGGTCATGATCCAGAGCCCGGCCACGCCCAGCAACCCCAGCGCCAGATAGATGAACCAATCGCCGTAACGCACATAGGGTGTCAAGTCAGCCCTCAACTGCACCTGGCCGCGCAACAGAGCGGCCTGAGCGACCGCACTACGCCTCACGATGCGCCCACGCGGGCCGACGATGGCTGAGAGGCCGGTATTGGCGGCCTGAAGAAAATAGCGATCGGTCTCAATGGCCCGGTAGACCCCGAAAGCCAAATGCTGCGGCAAGGCCCAGCTGCGCTTGAACCAGGCATCGTTGGTGATGGTCACCAGCAGGCCGGCACCGCGGCGCACCAGCGCTCGGCCGATGCGGGGAAAGATTGACTCGAAGCAAATGTCCACCCCCAGGCGTCCCCAGGGGGCCTCCAGGGGGCGAAAGCCGGCACCGCGCTTCAGCTCACCCAATCGCCCGATGGGTAGCCAGCGAGAAAAACCCAGCCGGTTGAACAGGCCGATTCCCGGAAAGTACTCGGTGCTAAAGGGCACCAGTTGCACTTTATCGTAAGTTCCCAGCAGCGTACCCCCGGAGGAGAGCAACGCGGCGGTATTATAAAATCCTGTGGGCCTGGCATCTATCGTCCCCAGCAGCAGGGCAGTGCGCCGCTCGCGAGCGTAGCGCTCGAAGTAACCCAAGATCAGCCGGTCATGCAGCACGTAAGTAGGCAGAATAGACTCCGGCAAGATGACCAGATCGGTTGACCCTACTGGGATTCGCGCCAGCAATTTCTGATATTGCGCCAAGAAATCGCTCAAGTAGGCCCGGTCGCCCCGCAGGCGCTGGGGGATGTTCGGCTGGATCAGCGCCACCCGCAGCGCCGGCTCCTGGGACAAGGGCCGGCCGAGGCGCGCGGCTCCCCAGCCCCAGACCAGGCCCAGCACGATCAGGGCCAGCGCCGGATAGCGCCAGCGGTGCCGGCTCAAGCCCAGATAGAGCAGATAATTTATTAGCAATATCAAGAAGGAGATGATCCAGATGCCACCGAGCGCCGCGGCCTGAATCAGCGGCAGCTCCCGGTAGGTCGCTTGGGCCAGTTGGCCCCAGGTGAAGCCGAAAGGCCCCAGGGCGCGCAGGAACTCCAGTAGAGTCCAGAGGGCCGGTGCGATTAAGACCATCGCCCAAACGGGCAATCTCCGGTTAAACCAAGCATAAAAACTGCCGAAGGCACCCCAATAGAGGGCCAGATAGCCCACCAGCAGGAGATAGCCGGGGATGATCAGCAGGCCAGCCCAGTCCCAGAGGGTGTAGAGCCAGTATAGTAAGAAGGCGAAGAAGCAGGCTCCGGCGACGGCACCCAACTGAAGGCCGCGCCGCGGCCTCTGGCCCTGCAGGGCGAAGCAAAGCGGGACAAGCGCGACCCAGCTTAAGAAACCCAGCCCTGGGCCGGGCATGCTCAGCGCACCCAGCACCCCGGAGAGACCGGCCAACAGCCAGGGCAGCACACTCATGCTGAAGGTCGCGGCTCTTCGGCCCGGTGGGGCGCTCGGCCGTGTGAGGGGGTCCTCAACGCTCATGCGCCCATGCTAGCGCAGCCGGGCCGGCGCAAGCAAGCAGGTGGGCTCTAACTCTGCCGGCTCAGCCAGATAATGCGCCGCAGCACTTCTAAGTGGTTGAGCAGAGCCAGGGTTACTAGGGTGAAAAACGGCAAATTGAGCAACGCGCCCAAGGAGAGCAGCAACAGGCGCAGGTCGCGACCCAATCTCAAGGGCCGTCGGCCTTGCTCTAGGCGTTTCTTGAGGAATTGATCGTACTTATCGGCCGTATAACTGTTGAGCAGCACCCCAGAGAGAGCGGCCAGCGCCCAGAGCCAGCTAGCGGCCGATGGTGCAATCAGCCAGAGATGATAGCTCAGGCCGCCGATGAGCAGGCCATCGGCGTAGCGGTCGAGCACCGCATCCAACCAGCCGCCGAACTCGCTGGCCTGGAACTTGAGCCGAGCGATCTCGCCGTCGCAGCCGTCGCTGATCGAGGCTATCTGGGCCAAGAGGCCGCCAGCGGCCAAGGCGGCGTAGCCCGGTAGGGCCATGAGCAGCGCACCCAACAGGGCCAGCCCGAAGGAGAGCAGCGAAAGATGATTGGGCCGCAGTCGTCTAGATCGAACCAGCCAGCGGCTCAGTTGCAGGGAGAACGGTCGATTGAGATAACGGGAGACCGGCCCATCGGTCGGCTTCTTGAGTTGATCCAGCAGCGCGGCTTCGGCGGCGCGCAAGGCCTGAGGCGTGTCCACATCGAGCCAGAAGCGGCCCTTGACCTCCAGGGCCTTGGCGCGTCCGGCCTGGGCCAAGCGTCGCACGCCGGCCGAGAGCGATCCATCCTCCGGCAGCGTTGCAGCCAGCGCCGGGAATATCCGGGGCGAACAGAGGAAGATGCCAGTATCAAAAGCATCATAGCTCGGCAACTCCTTGCCGATATCAACGATGCGGTCGCCCTGGAGTCGCACCTTGGTCGCGTCGTCCAGGTCGCAGTATCCTGCCGGCGCGCGGTCCACCGCCAGCAGCAGGTCCGCGCCGTCGAGCGAAGCGGCCTCGAGCTCGGTGATAATCTGGGGATCGAAGAGATGATCGCCCATCAGCAACAAGAAAGGCTCTTCCAGCAGGTCTTGGGCGGCCAAGACGGAGCTGCCGTTGCCCTGCTGCCAGTGGGGGTTTGCCAGATAATGCAGTTGCACGCCCCAGCGCCGGCCATCCCCCAAGGCCTGCCGGAGCCCGGCACCCTGGTAACCGGTGACCAGGTAGAAGTCACGCAGACCCGCTTGCCTGGCCGTGCGGATCACTCGCTCGATCAGCGGCAGGCCCAGCAGGCGGGCCAGCGGTTTGCTCTGTGCTTTAGCCCGCAACCTCCGCCCGGCCCCAGCGGCTAGGACCAAGCACTTCGTCGCTCTCTTCATCGGCCAGTTCTCCCATGATGAAGCGCTCGACCAGCTCCTTGGCCCGGTGGTCCGGCAACTGGAGTGGCGGGTGCTTCATGAAATAGGCTGCAGGTCCCTCGAGGGCACCACCGATCCCCCGCTCCAGGGCCAGCTTGATCACCCGGATGGCGTCGATGACGATGCCCGCCGAGTTGGGCGAATCCTCCACGCTGAGCCGCAGCTCCAGGTTCATGGGGACGTCGCCGAAGAGCCGCCCTTCCATGCGGATGAAGGCGATCTTATTGTCCTTCTGCCACGGCACGTAGTCGCTGGGGCCGATGTGAATATCCTCGGCCGGCAGCTGCTGGGCCAGGACCGATTGCACCGCCTCGGTCTTGGAGATCTTCTTCGACTGCAGGCGCTGGCGGTCGAGCATATTGAGGAAATCGGTGTTTCCTCCGGTATTGAGCTGATAGGTACGGTCGAGCTGCACCCCGCGATCGGCGAAGAGCTGACCGAGCAGCCGGTGGGTGATGGTCGCCCCCAGCTGGGACTTGACGTCGTCACCGATGATCGGCAGACCGACTTGGCGGAAGCGTGCCTCCCAGGCGGGGTCGGAGGCGATGAAGACCGGCATGCAGTTGATGAAGGCCACCCCAGCTTTCAGGGCGCATTCGGCGTAGAAGCGCACGGCCTTCTCCGAGCCCACCGGCAGGTAGTTCACCAAGATCTCGGCGCCGGAGCGCCGCAGCTCCCGGACGATCTGGGCCTGGCCGGGTTCCGGCTCGTCGGCCGGCAAGAAAGTTCGTGAGTCGTCATAGTCAGCCATGTGCGGAGAGACCCCGTCGAGCACCTGTCCCATCCGCACCGTCACCCCGCTGGGGGGAAGATCAGGAGAAAAAACAGTAGTACAATTGGGCGGCGCAAAGACAGCTTCGCTCAGGTCCCGACCGACCTTGCGCGCGTCTATGTCGAAGGCGGCCAGCACCTCGATATCCGAGGGCAGATAGCCACCCAACTCCCAATGCATCAGGCCGATGGCCCCTTCGGGGTTCTTGTGGCGATAGTAATGGATGCCTTGGACTAAGGCACTGGCACAGTTGCCCACACCACAGAGGGCAATCTTGATCTTATCCATTGATCTTCTCCTTTCGTCATTTGAGCAACACAAATCTCCCCAGACACATTCCCTAGCGTCTGGGTATGCACCCAGCTTCCCGCGCGACCGTCTAAGGTTCAGGTGGTTGTGAGATTAACCAGAATGACACGGCCTAACTTCACTATAATACCTTGGCAGGAGCGTGTCAAGCCTGCCAAGCTGTCGTTGGGGAGCCGGGCGATCTACAAGCTGGTCAAGCACCTATTGGGCGAGCAGCGCTATGAGGGCAACCTCGCACAGCAATCCCTCAAGGGTAGGCCCATGCTTGACGGTTAATCATGACTTGCTATAATGACGCCGAGCGGCTTTCCGTGGACCCTGCCATGCGGCACGTGGTGGGCGGCAGGGCCAAGGAGCGGAATGGCGGAAAATTGGCGATAAAGCGCACTAAAACACAGGGAAACTATTAGGTAGCCACACTCTGAGATATTTAGTCAGGGGGTTAATCCTATGCAATACGGCTTTAAAAAACAAAAAAGTGATCCTGAAACTGGGAACACCTCAATGAATATCCGTCGCCTTGTACTTGATGTGGACAAAAGCTTTTCTCTCCCCTCGCTTCTGGACATCGCCAGGAGTATAGACACGGTCGCCGGGGTAGAGGCCTTTAATATCACGGTTGAGGAGATAGATATGGAGACGGTGGGCACCGTCATAACGGTCGAGGGCAACAACATCGATTATGCCGGTCTGGTAAAGGCCATCGATGCAACTGGCGCGGTAGTGCATTCAGTTGATGAACTGGTAATTGGAAGTCACATGGTCGAATTTGTCAGGCGCCATCGGTGAGAAACTACCTCTTATTCCCCCTGTCAGTCGGGCTCGCGGACGGAATCATTACTGCGCTGATACTTACGGCGGGAGAGATCCTGCATGTCGGGGGCCATATCGGTTTCGGTCTGGCCCTTCGCATCGCTGTTGGAGTGGCTCTCCCGAGCGTCTTTACCTTCTTCGTTGCTAACTATGCCAGGCTCCGCCGGGAGTTGGTACATGCCTCGAGGGAGCTCAACTTGGACTCCCCCATGCACTTGATAGATAGCCACCTGGGCCGAATCATCGTCCGTAAAGCGCTTATAGTGACCTCGGTCGGAGCTGTCTCCGGCTTTGCCGGTGCCCTCTTACCACTCCTGGTCAGCGTTCTGATACCGAGTCCCGCGTGGCTCACGATCGCTGCAGCTATCCTGGCATTAGGCGTCTTCGGGGCGAGTCTTGCAATCTCCGTGCGTGGAAATCCTGTATATTGGATGGTTGCTCTAGTGCTTGCAGGGGCACTGGTCACGATTATTGGCAGTGTACTTCACATCGTGAGATAGTGTCTGCAAGGTGATTGTAGAGAGGTTAAGAGGCGATCCGATCATGCGCATCCGTGTTCAGCTTATAGCGCAACAACTGCCCTCTGAAGAAGTACGCGTTGCTGCATGGCGCCTGGCCTGCCTGCTCCGATTTGACATTGAGTCTCGACCAGGCCTATATTGCGCGTAGAGGGGGCAAGATCTACAAGCTGATCACGCTGGGTCATGAGGCAGGCTTGGGGAAGAAGAACTCGATGGGCTTTGGAATGGTGGAGGTGGTTTTAGCCCAGCAAGGAGGGAGAGCGAATGGCAAGCGCTAAACAGGCCCGGATGGTCAAGGCGGTGGAACGAGCAATGCGCCGGGTGGGCCGCCAGGTGCTCCAGGGAGCGGCCTGGGAGGGCTGCATGAAGATGTGGCGGGATTTCAGCGACCAGACCGACATCAGCCGCACGCGCAAACCCGAGGCCTGGGCCGCGGCGCTGGCCTATACCTACGAGCGGATGCGGCTGGGACTGACCAGTCAGGAGGAGGTGGCCCGCACCTTTAAGGTCTCAGCCATCACCGTAAGCCAGAAGTACCGTCAGATCACCGAGACGCTCAAGCTGCTGTTGCTCGATCCGCGCTACATCCCCGCGGCGATGCGCAGCCGGATTCGGCGTGAGGAGGGACCCGTACCGGAGGATCTGCCGCTCAGGGAAGCTCCACCCTGGGGCGGATGGGGCTGGCAACCGCCGATTGATTCTTTCGAGGAGTGGTTGGCAGAGCTAGAGACTGGACCATTGCGTCGAGCGCAGGACTGGGTCTATCAGGGGTGGGACTCCTGCGATGACCTGGAAGAGGCCGAGCGTTGCTTCCGCGAGGCGCTGCGGCTGGATCCTACTCTGGCCGATGCGCATAACGGCCTGGCCGAGGTGGCGCTGACCGGCGATCATCTCGCTGCGGCTGAGGCCCATTTCCGGCGGGCTTATAGCCTGGCTCGCGAGGCGTTGGGGAGCGAATCCCCGCAAGCATGCCACTGGTGGGGGGAGTTGGAGACACGGCCCTATATGCGGGCACGGGAGGGGCTGGCCCGGGTCTACTGGAGCGAAGAGCGCTATCGGGAAGCGATCGCCGAATATGAAGCGCTCTTGCACCTGAACCCCAATGATAATCAGGGAGCGCGCTATCTCATCGGTAGCCTGTATCAGCTTGCCGGCGATCTGGAGGGCGCTTTGTGCGCCTATCAACAGTATGAGCAGGACTACCCTGATGACACGGGCGATCCGCAGCAGACCTTTTGTTGGGGTCTGGCGCTCCATGAAGCGGAGCGCTACGCAGAAGCGATCAGCCGCTGGCGTCAGGCGATCTTCCAGAATATCTACATTGCGCCGCTGCTGCTGGCAGAACAGCCGCCGCAGGAGGATATTTGGCTGTTCACCGATCTGGCTTGGCCGGCTTACGCGGAGGACTATCTCGCAAATTATGGCGAGTTGTGGGAGCGGGCACCACGAGCGCTGGAGCGTTTACGCCGCCTGTGGCATGATAAAGAGCTGCAAGCGGAGCTGAAGCGCTGGTTGGCCTTGGGAGAGCGATTGCAGGAATTGTCGGATGCTGTGCGGCAGTCAGACGATGAGAATTCTCCTCGCAGGCAAGAGTGGAAACGCCTGAGTGCCGAGCAGCGTAAGATCGAAGAACGCGCTGCCAGTAAGGAATTACTGCGGCGGGTAGGGAGATGAACCCGGTCTAGGTCCTGATTTGACATCAGGGTTGAGCTGAAGGACCATATCCTATAAGGTTGCACTATGGACATCGAAGCCCTCGCAGCCAAATTACACCCCGTCCTATCTACCCGGCCGGAAGTGCGACTGGCCTATCTATTCGGCTCGGCTGCCCAGGGCCGCACAAAAAATAAGCTCAGCGATCTTGATATCGCCGTGCTGGTGGACGAGGACTATTACGAAGCTCACAAGGGAGGCTTTGCCTATGAAGCGGATTTGATCAACGATCTAGTCCAGGCACTGCGAATGAACAGGATAGACCTCGTCCTGCTGCACAAATCTCCACCCCTGCTGGCTCACGAGGTCATCCGCAAGGGCCGGTTGCTCTTCTGTCGCGACGCTCACGAGCGTGTCATCTTTGAGGTGGAGGTTATGAAGCGCTACTTGGATACCCAGCCGCTACGTCAGATCAAGCGCCAGTATCTCTACGAACGCATCGAGCGCGGCGCATTCAGCGAGGTGAAGCTACCATTGTCAACCGAGAGGTAATCGAGGCGCACCTGGGGAACATAGCGCTTCATGTGGCCCATCTGAAGTCCTTGCGTACTCGTTCTCTGGTGGAATTCTCGCGGGATTGGCTAGCCTTTTACGCTGCCGAACGAGGCATCCAAATTGCCGTGCAGAATCTGTTGGACATTGGTGCGCATATCCTGGCCGATTTTGGGGATTCACAATGGGACGAATACAAGCAAATCCCGGTGGAGCTGGCCCGCTATGGCGTGGTTCCTCAGGAGTACGTAGAACGAGCTCAGCGGATGGCCGGAATGCGTAACCTGTTGGTCCATCAGTACACCGAAATTGACGTAGATCAAGTCTATGAGGTGCTCAAGAACCATCTGGATGACTTCGACCGCTTTGCTGCTTATGTTAAGGCCTACTTGGATCGGTCACCACCTTGAGCCTACCCTGGGTTCCGATTTCGATCTCAGGGTTGAGCTGAAGGATCATATCCTATGAGAGTTGCAGTTCAAAGATCGTTGGTAAACAGGGTGATCTCATCCGTGCCGAAGCCGATGACCGCCAAGTCCGGGAAACCCTCGCGGTCGAAATCTCCCAGCGCAATGCCCGCCGGAGTGCCTCCGGCATGAAGCAGCTTGCGCCCACCGGCCAGAAATTCCCCGCTCGCATCGCCTAGCAGCACCGCCAGCGTGTCGTTGCCCCCGTTGGCCGTCACCAGGTCAAGCTGCCCATCACCGTTCAGATCGGCACTGGCCACCGCACGGACCTGTGAGCCCACCGGGATGATCACCCGCTGGTTAAAATGGCCGCCGGGAGCACCGTGCAAGATGGTCAGATCGCCATCGGCAGAGTCGGCCACCGCCAAGTCCAGCCACCCATCGTGGTTGAAGTCGCCGGCAGCCAACGCGGCCGGCCCACGGCCCACCGCCGTCTCCAGCGGCGCGGCAAAGTCGCCCCGACCGTCACCGATCAAGATGGCTACCGTATCGCCGAAGAAGTCGGCCACGGCCAAATCCAGTCGCCCATCACCGTTGAAGTCGCCTGAGAGCAGCGCACTGGGCCAGCGGCCGGCCGGGGCATAGCGGGCCGGGGCGAAGCCACCTTGCCCATCTCCCAGCAGCAACCCGATGCGATTCTGCGGGGCATCGGCCACGGCCAGATCGAGATGGCCATCGTCGTTGAAGTCCCCCCAGCTCAGCGCCGAGACCGCTCCGGCCACCGGGAAATAGCGCAGTGGCTGAAAGCGCCCGGCCCCGCTGCCTAGCGCCAGGGAAATTTCTCCGGTCTCGAAGCTGCCGCTGGCCAGGTCCGGCAAACCGTCCTCATTGAAATCGGCCACTACCAGCGAAGAGGGCGCGTGGCGCACCGGGATATTGCCGATCTGGCTGAAGCGGCCATCGGGTTGCTGGATCAGCACCGAGATGTCGTTGCTGGCGATATTGGCCACTGCCAGGTCGAGTCGCCCGTCGCCGTCCAGATCGGCGCTGACCACTGCCACCGGCGAGCGACCCACCGGCTGGACCAGTTTCTCGCTGAAGCCGAGCGCCTGAATCTCCACCACGGCGCGATCGCTCAGGTCGGCCGCGCCGGTGACCGTCAGTGTGGCCCGGTAGCGCCCCCCACGGGCGTAACGGTGGCTCACTCGCATACCGTCGGCTCCACTGCCATCGCCAAACCCCCAATGATAGCCGATGATAACCCCGGCGTTGGGGCCGTCGGCCGGCCCCAGGGAACCGGAGCCGTCGAAGGTGACCGTCAGGGGCGCCCAGCCCCCGGTGGGACTGGCGATCAGCAGCGCCCGGGGCACCAGGTCTCCCACGGTGATGGTCAGCGCGGCCGCCCCGCTGCGCCCCCGATCGTCGCTGACCAGCAGGCGCACCCGATAGCGGCCCTTGCGGTTATAACTGTGGATCACCTGGGAGCCTTGCGCTTGGCTACCATCGCCCAAACTCCATTGATAGCGCACCAGGGTTGCTCCGGCCGTGCCGCTCACCGAGGCTGAGCCGTCCAGATGCACCACCAGCGGCGGGGGCCCGCTGATCGGCGAGGCCTTGATCACCGCCAGCGGTGCCCCTGGCGGGCCCATCAGGCCACAGCCGCTCAATACCAGCACCAGGCTGGCGCAGATGAGCATCAGTTTGAGCCAATTGGCAGCTTGTTTCACCGCTCACTCCCCGTGACTCGATTATGCCTATGATAATGATTGATCGTCCCGGTGGCAATTCAACCCTCTCAGCGCCTGACTGCCAGCTTCTGCACCCCGCTGCTGACCGTCTGCCCCTGGGCGGTGTCAACCGTGACCAGATAGAGATAGACCCCCGTGGCCACCGGGGCGCCCAGCCGATCCTGCTCTGACCAGACCAGCGCTCGCCTGATCGTGGCGCTGAAGCTGAAGACCACCCGCCCGGCCAGGTCGAATACCTGCAAGTGCCAGCCCCTCCCAGCCGCGCCGGGGGCCATAAGCGCCGACCAGAGATATCCTGAGGCCCGGCGCTGCGGTCTGAGCGCGGCCAGCTCGGCCCGCAGGGTTCGGCCCTGGCCGACCACTATCAGGCTGTCCCCCTCGACCGGCCGGCCATTGATCGTGCCCTTTAAGCGGTAGCGTCCTGGCTTGATCTCCGAGGAGAGCACCAGCGCGTAACGCAGCCAGATCGTCCGGCCCGGCGCGGCGGCCGGCCAACTCCAGGCCGAGCTTCCGGGGTCAAACTCTCCCCCGCCATTGTCCAGCGGCACGATGCGAAAACCCGCAGGCGGCTTCTCCTGCAGTCGCAGGCCGCCGAAGCGCCCCAGTGGCATTTGCAAATTGATCGAGACGACCAGTCGCTCGCCAGGTCGGACAGCGGAGCCCGTATGCTGAACGTGACGTGCGGCGCTGGGCCAACCTAGGATCAAGTCTAGCTCGCCGGCCCCATAGGTGACGTCGGGACCGGGCGGGCCCAGATCGGTGGCGTCCCCGCGCAGAGCGGCCTTCAGTTGGGCGGTGCTCCAGCCGGGATGCTGCGAGAGCAGCAGTGCGGCCGCTCCGGCCACGTGCGGCGCGGCCGCCGAGGTCCCCAAGAAACCGCCGAATCTATTAGAGAAGAAAAGATTGTCTACCCCATCGGGTCCGACTAAATCCGGCTTGATGCGCCCATCGAAGGTGGGCCCCAGGGCGCTGAAGCTCTCCTGAGGGCCGCTGGACCAGCGCTCGCGATTGACCGCTCCCACGGCCAGCGTGCAGCTGCAGTCGGCCGGAGCGACGAGGCTGCCGTGGGGTATGGGCTTCTCAAAATATGCTCCCGACTCGATCTGAAAGAGCCGCAGCCACATCGGCCGCGTGGCCCAGTGGGCGCGGACCCGCACGAAATAGACACCGGGATGGTCAGCCACATATTGCAGCTCCTCGCGTGGTGGCTGGGTCCCCGTCTGGCGATTCTGAGAGCTGGCCAGCACCTTGCCACGGGCATCGGTGAGATAGAGATCGTAATCCTGATCGGTCGTCGGCCAGTCGTTCCAGACCAGCACCAGGTCAATCAGGCCGCCAAGCGGCACTTTCAGCGCTAGCGACTGCTTCCCCAGGGCGAACTCGGCCCAACCGTCGTGGTTGCTGTCGCGGAAGCGGCCTATCCAGTGCGCCTGTGCTTGATTGCCCGCCGCGTTGACCCAAAGGATCCCCGCGGCACGAGCTCGACGCGCTATCTCATTGATCAAACCCGTCCCGTCGTCGAAATCGGTATCGAACCAACCGAGCGAGCAATTGATCACCCGAACACCTAGCCGAATCGCATCATCCACGGCGTTCTCTAAGTCAACCTCATCGCCGATCTTCATCAGATATAGCTGAGCACGCGGGGCCATCTCATGGACGATCTCGGCCACGGCGCTGCCATGCTCGCCGCCGGTCAGCAGTCCTTTGCCGGTATAGTCTTTTTTGAAGACGATCGCGCCGGCCGCCAGCACCCGGTGCTTCACCGCCCAGTAGAGCCCGGAGAAGCCGGCATCTATGATGGCTACCTTGACCCCTTGACCTTGGAAACCCTGGCTCTGGAAGAGCAGGCCACCGGTGGGCAGCAGCCCTTGGCTGAGCTGCAACTGACCCAGCGGCGCCCAGCGGTAGGGCCGACGGATATATCTGATGCCGGGGACACGGGTGGCGATCTCATTCAAGCGATCCAGCGGCAGGCGGGCGCGCAGCAGGTCGGATGAGCGCGCCTCGATCTGGGCGCCCAACTCTCGCAAGGCCGCTTGATCTATCGCGCCGCTCGCGCCTCCCAGGGGTTCGATGATCGCCGTGACAGAAGCACCCGGCCGGCTTGTGGCAGCCAGCCGGGCCAGCGAGCTCTCCAATTTGCCGCTCGGCGGAGGAGGGCCGGCTAAAGCGATGAAGGAGAGCGCAGCAAAGAGCAGCAGTAGGGGCGAAGCATTCGCAAGCCAAGAACGGCGTATCTTCTTGAATGCTTGCACGAATGCTTCGCCCCTACTCTTATCTGAGGACGACCAGCTTTTTGACCCGACTGCTGAAGCTCTGTCCGTCCGCGCCCCGGACCGTCACGATATAGAGATAAACCCCGTTGGCCAGCGGCCGACCGGAGCGATCCAGCGGCCGGAAACGCAACCGGTTGCCGCTCCCTTGTAGGTCTGCGAGGGGACGGCCGTTCAGGCTGAAGAGCTGTAGCCTGACGTCGGCGATCCCCGCTCCTCGGACCTGCAATTCCGCCCGGCCACCTGACAGCGAGCGCAGGCCGATGGAGCTTATCGCTAGAGGTGCCGCTGCCGCTGTGGGCTCTCTCATCATGCTCTGGCTGACTCCCAGGAAGCGGAGCAGGTCGCCCCAGAGGCCACCTACTGCCAGACTGGGCGGGCCGGGGGGCAGAAGCGAATTGTCCCAGCGGTTACGGTCCAGACCGGCGCTGAATAGCTTGCAACTACCGGCCACTTTGACCCAGTAGCCCTTAAAATCATTGAGCGGCTCGCTGGGATCAATCGGCGCGTACTTGCTGCCATCGTACCACCAGGGCCCCGATTGCAGTTGACAGCCGCGAAAGATCGAGCCAATACGATTCCAGCTCTTGGAGGAGGAGATCAGATTCCAACCCTGATGCAACTCCAGATCCTGACGGACATTGGTGCCGGTCGCCTGCAGGGTGCAGGCGTTATCCACCTTGAGCCAATAACCCTTGGCCGGCTCCAGCTTGTTGGCCTGGATATAGCGGCTGCCGGTCCACTCCCAAGGGCCGCTGGCGAACTGACAGGTGCCCTTCAGATCAGCCGGTGCAATGGTGCCCACCGGTGAGGAGATCATGTTCCAGCCGGCGTCGAGCCGCAAGATCAAGCCGGAGATCGGCACTGGAGGAGGCGGCGGCGCACCGGAGGTGGGCGGGCCGGACTCGCTGATGATGCTAAAACTGTCGGTGAGTGGGCGGTCACTCAGGAAATTCGAGCCACAGTTGATCGGGATATCCCGTTGGCAAGGGCCGTTCTCTTTCAAAGGCGTATCGTCGGCCACCGCCAGCCGCAGCGAGACGTTAATCCGGCCGGCTGGAGCGTTGGAGCCGATGTCCACAGTGAAGTAGAGCAGCAGCGGCGTCGTCTCGCCACCCAGGCCGGCGGCGTAGACCGGCTGTAGGTTTTGGCTGGTCATGATCCAATCTTGCTGGCGCCCGAAGCGGGCGACGGCCTGCCCATTGCTGTTGGTAAATTGAACCGGCACCCGGGCTATCAGCTCGTTGGCCTGGAAGAGGATGCCATCTCCACCTCCACTAAAAGGAGGGAGAGGGAAGCCATCGGTGTAGACACGCAAAGTCTTGAGTGCCTTGGCGCCCGGTCCGCTAAAGGTGATCACCCCGCCCTTGATGCCGGTGGCCAGGCCATCGGCTCCGCCGGTCTTGGCCGGCTTGGGCGTGCAGCCTAAGATCGCCAAGCCGCCGGAGATGGCCATCGGCGTGCCCGGCAGAGAAGGGACGATCTTAGCGGTAGTATTATTCAGCACTCCGCCGTCACAGATGCCCACCACAATGGCCAGCGCCTCATCGGTGCCCGGGTTGATCTGTCGCGCTTGATCCCGTGTCAGCAGGTTGGTCAGGTGAATCACCTGGATGTCGCTCTCCGCTAGGCCGCTGCCGGCCAGATAGCCTGGTAAAGGCGCCGCTGAGGCCCTCCCGCCGCCGGTCCCAAATCCCACCAGCAGCAGGACGGACGACAGCAGCGCCACCAGAACAGTCCGCATGCTATACTTCATGTTGACCTCCCCTTGGATTCATGTTGAGGGATAAATGCCTCGCAGCTTCTTTATACCTCAACCGGATAAGGGGAGGCACGACGGTCCTAACGTAATAGTAGGAGTTTCCGCACCTCGCTGCTGGTCGCCTGTCCGTCCGCGCCCTTGACCGTCACGATATAGAGATAGACCCCGTTGGCCAAGGGTCGCCCCTGCCGGCCGAGGGTGGCCAGATGCAACCGGTTGCCTCTCCCGCGCGCCTGGGCGACCAACGTGCCGGCCAGATCATAGAGGCGCAGCTCACTGTGCCCGATGCCTCTGCCAAGCACCTGCAGCTCAAGGCCTGACCCTACCTGACTGAGCCGAACGCCTTCCAGACGCAAGGGCACAGCCTGCTGTGCTATAGAGCTGAATTCAGAGGCCGGTGCTGCGCCCTTGCCGGACAGTCCTTGGCTGTTCACGTTGCAGCCCTGGCTCACCTTGGCCCAGTAGCCCTTAAAGCCGTTTAGCGGCGTGCCAGGGGCGATCTGCTTATACTGCTTGCCATTCCACCACCAGGGACCGGAGAGCAGCGTGCAGCCGCCGGTATTGAGCTGGTTCCAGCTCCCGGAAGATGAGATCAGATTCCAGCCGGGGCTCAGGGCCAGGCTCTGGGGAAAGCTCCCTGACGAAGGTGGAGTTTGCAGGGTGCAAGGCACTCCAACCTTGACCCAATAGCCCTTAGCCGACTCCAGGGTAGATGCTTGCTCGTAACGGGTTCCGGTCCACCACCAGGGGCCGCTGCTGAAGAGACAGTCGCCCTGCACTGCCGAGAGGGGCACCGAGCGGATCGGAGAGGAGATCATGTTCCAGCCGACATGTAATTTGAGCGTGGGGCTCAAGCCGCCGGGAGGGGCGGGGGGTTGCGATTGTAGGGGCGAAGCATTTTCAACTGGCAGCCGGGGTATGGGGTTGAGCTCAGGGACCCATGCTGCGCCCTTATCTTGCCCCTGCGCGCTCTGGCTGCTGACGCTGCAACCGGCCCCGACCTTGACCCAATAGCCCTTGAAATCCTCCATGGAGGTGCCGGAAGCCACCTGCTGGTACCGGGTGCCGTCGTACCACCAGGGACCGGAGAGCAGCGTGCAGCCACCGGTATTAAGCTGGTTCCAACTCCCAGATGACGAGATCAAATTCCAGCCGCCGACCAAGCTTAGACTCTGCGGGGCGTTGCTGCCTGAGGCCTGCATGGTGCAAGCTCCGGCCACTTGGACCCAATAGCCCTTGGCCGGCTCGATGGTGCCCGCCTGCTGGTAGCTGGAGCCGCTCCACCACCAGGGGCCACCGGTGACGCTGCAGTTGCCTTGCAGCGAGCTGAGCGGCACCGAGCCCACCGGCGAGGAGATCATGTTCCAGCCGGCGTGCAGACTCAATGAGAGCCCTCCGCCTGGCGGCGCCGGCGGCGGGGTTCCGCCACCTGGAGCGGCCCCGCCGACGATCTCGAAGCTGTTCATCTCCGGGCCGCTCTTCATGAAGTTCGAGCCACAGTTGATTCCTAACAACAGGAACCGAGCACAGATGCCGCCGGCTCCTTGCGCGGTATCATCGCCGGCGCCAACTCCCAAGGCGACGTTGACACGGCCGCTGGTGGCATCTTGCCCGATGTCCACGGTGAAGTAAAGTAACTCCGGTCGCGTCTGACCGTTTACCCCAAATGCAACGACGGGTGCGCCGTTGCGGGCGGAGAGGATCTGCTCTTGAGTGCGACCGAACTGGGCGATCGCCTCGCCGGTGCCCGTATTGAACCGGGCGGTCACCTGTTGGATCAGCTCCGCCGGCTCAAAGAGCCGCCCATTGCCGCCGCCCTTGTAGGGACCTACCGGTGGCAGGACCGGGGCATCCACATACATACGCACGGTGCGAATGAACCTGGCTCCCGGTCCGCTGAAGACGAGAATCGCGCTGTTGACTCCGGTGGCTAGCCCGTCCGAGCCACCTGTCAAGGCGCCTCCTGAGGGTATGCAGGGAATGGCTGCCAGGCCGCCGGCGATGGTCGCGGTGGCTCCGGCGACCGGCACCAGCAGGGTGGCGCTGGTGTTGGCCAGTACGCCCCCGTCGCAGATGCCGACCATGATGGCCAGCACCCCGCTGGTGCCAGGTGTGATCTGGGTACCGCGATTTCGGGTGAGCAGTCCGGAGATATGAATCGTCTGAATGTCGGACTCGGCGTTGCCGCTGCCGTTGGAGAGATTCGGAATGGGTGAGGCCCCGGCAGTTGCAGCCGGACCGAATGAGGTAATGATTAGTGCCAATACTACGAAGGCTAAGCTGAACGCCTTGAGTTTGAGATTCATCTATGTTCCCCCTTGATTATACGCCGGGGATTGAAATCCCCGGCTACGGTGAGGCATAAAACCCCTACGGGGTTCCAGGTCGTGAACCCTCGTGAGAGGGTTTCCCTGACGTCACGTAGCCGGGAAATTCATTTCCCGGTCTCCTATCGCAGCACGACCAGCTTCTTGACCTCACTGGTGATCATTTGTCCGTCCGCGCTCTTGACAGTCACGATGTAGAGATAGACACCATTGGCCAGCGGTCGTCCCTCGCGACTCAAAGCCATCAGGCGCAGCCGGTTCCCTGTCCCTTGGGCCTGCACGATCAACCGGCCGGCCAGAGTGTAGAGACGCAGCTCGGTGCTCTCGATGGCGCTGCCAGCCACTTGCAAGCGGATGCTGGAACCCTGAGCGCTCAAGCGCACGCTTTGCAATTGCAAGGGTGCGGCGCCGGCTGAGGGAGGCCTGGGGAACCCTCCAAATGCAGGGGGCATGCCGTTACTCCTCTCCTGAACCACCGCCGACTGGCTGCTCACGGTACAACCGCCGCCCACTTTCGCCCAATAACCCTTGAAGCCCTCCATCGGCGTGGCAGGAGGCACCTGCTGATACCGCGTGCCATCGTACCACCAGGGGCCGGAGAGCAAGGTGCAGCCTCCAGTGTTCATCTGGTTCCAGCTCCCGGATGAAGATATCAGGTTCCAGCCGCTCACCAAGCTCAGGCTCTGCGGAGATGAGCTGCCGCCCGCCTGCATGGTGCAAGGGCTACCCACTTTGACCCAGTAGCCTTTGGCCGGCTCCAATACAGAAGCCAACTGATAGGCGGTACCATTCCACTCCCAGGGGCCGCCGCTGAAGGAGCAGTTGCCCTGCAGTGAAGAGATAGGTGAGGAGCTGACCGGGGTGGAGATCATGTTCCAACCGGCGTGCAAGCTCAGTGAGAGTCCACCTGCGCCCGGCGGAGGTGGCGGAGCCCCGCCACCCGATCCACCACCAGGCGCGGTTCCACCGATGATGTGCAGCGTGATATTACTCCCTTGCGGATTGGCCGAGGCGCCGAAGCTGTCGCTCACCCGCGCCCCGCCTACCGGTCCGCCTCCGGCCAGCGCTCCGGGGATGTCGCCGGCCACCGCTTCCAGTTGTAGGGCAAAGTCCGAGCCGCTCACCGGGTTGGGTCCAATCTTGACCACGGCCAACAGCGAGACGGCACAGAAGTTAGCCCCTGCCACCCCCACCGTCCTGCACAATGTTCCTCCTCCCACCGAAGTGAGCGTAAAGACTGGACTGGCCCCACCGTTGGAGAAGAGCGCCTTGCCGGCGTCCAAATCGGCACCGGTGTAGGTTCTGCCCACCGGCAGGTCAATGCCGGGGTCGAAGCGTCCGTTGAAGTTGCTGTCCTGATAGATGGTCATCTCTTGGATATCGGCATCGCGGGCGTTGGTAATGGTCGTGGTGATCAGCGCGCCCATCACGTTGAGCGGCCACATACTCCCTGGGGTACAGTTGCCTGATGCCACGACGCCGGTGTGGGCCACGTAGTCATTGGCCAGCACCCAGGCGCCGGCCACCGCCGTGCTATTGGGACTGACGGTGAGCGAAGAGGGTATGCCGGTGGTGGTGAACTGATCGGTGGCCAGCACTGCGCCGGTGGGACAGCCGCTGGCGGGGACGAGCCCCGGCAAGCTGAGGTAGGCCGAGCCGTTCACCCCCAACAGGAAGGTCGCCAGCAGTCCAACCAGCAAAGCAGCCATCGGCCATCTCAGTCGGGAACGGTCTATCATCTTGAGCCTCATATCTGCCTCCTTTGCGTAGAGTTGATGATCACGAGATTCGGCATGGAGCATTCTAGCAGAGAGATGGGGAGAGGACCAAATAGCTAAAATCAAGAGCAGAGGCTACCTATGCGGTGCCCCGCTTGACCCTGCTCCGGGATTTCCACTATACTGCGCTTGTCCCGCCGCCGCCCGGCGGCGCGCGAAGGAGGTCCGGTCAAAGTCAAATACCTTGGCAATTCCTCATGGATGAACCAGAGACAGCGCCGCAGATAAGCTACGCAGAGTTCGCTAGGCTGGATATTCGCATGGGCCAGATACTCGCTGCCGAGCAGGTCCCCAACACCGACCGACTCCTGAGGCTGGAGGTCAAGATCGGCGACCAAACCCGCCAACTGGTCGCGGGGATCGCCGCGGCATACCGACCGGAAGAGGTGATCGGCCAGACTATACCGATATTGGCAAATTTAGCACCCCGGGTGATCCGGGGCATAGAGAGCCAGGGGATGATCCTCTGCCCCCGCGACGAGAACGATCTGCCGGTGCTGCTCATCCCCGAGCGCCCGGTGCCTGCCGGCGCGGCGGTCAAATAGCAGCCTTCGTCCCCTAGCCCCCGCCTATGAAGCGCCGAGATCTTTTCCGCCTAGCTGCCGGATCGTTGCTGCTCTGGCCCGCTTGGCTCCTGTCTGGCTGCTCAGACCAACGGAGCCGGCTGGAGTTGCTCTATGCCGCCAGTCTGATCCGCCTGATCGAGCAGGAGTTGGGTCCGGCTTTCGCGCGTCAGACCGGGATAAAGCTTGAGGGCGAGGCGCGCGGCTCGCTGGCCGCTGCCCGGTTGGTTCAAGACGGCTCCCGCCGCCCTGACCTGCTGATCGTGGCCGATCCCCGGGTGCTGCAGACGGTCTTGACTGCCGCCCAGGTCCCGCGGTACGCTCTCTTCGCCGCCAACTCCATGGTCATCACCTATCGGCCGGGCTCGGCCTATGCACTGGCCATAAAAGCGGGACGCAGTTGGTATCAGGCCCTCCAAGCGCCAGGGCTGAGGCTGGGGCGCTCCGACCCGGAGCTGGATCCTTTGGGCTATCGAGCGCTGCTGGTGCTGCAGTTGGCCCAGCGCTACTATCGGCAGCCGGGGCTGCTGCGCAAGATTATCAAGCCGGATCAGCTCTATCCGGAAGCACAGTTGATGGCCCAACTGGAGAGCGGCCAACTGGATGCGGCTTTTGTCTATCGCAACATGAGCAGCGATCATCACCTGCCCTTCAGCGCCTTGCCCCCGGAGATAGATCTCTCCGACCCGGCCCGGCAGGCCGAATATCGCCAGGCAGCTTATACCGACCGGCAGGGCGTGATCCATCGCGGCGCGCCGATCATCTATGCCGCCGCGCCACTGGCCAAAGCACCCCACCCGCAGGCCGCCAGGCGCTTCACCGACTTCTTGGGCTCGGAGCCGGCGCAAAAGATCATGACCCAGAATGGCTTTCTCGTCTGGCCGGACTTCCCACTTTGGCGGAGCTGGGGCGAGTTCTCCTGATGAGAGTCTTTTTCCACGAGCGCTGGCCCGCTCTGGCCCTGGGTGCATTGCTCCTGGGCTACTATCTCTACCCCTTGGCGGCCATGCTGGCTGCCACCTCTCCTGCAGAAATTCTAGCCGCGCTGGGCGATCCCCAGACCCTGAGCGCCCTGTGGGTCTCTTTGGCCACGGCCACGGTGACCACGCTTTTGGCTCTGCTCTTGGGTGTGCCGCTCGCCTGGTGGCTGGCGCGGGCGCCGCTGCCGGGCAGGCGCCTGCTGGAGGCGCTGATCCTCCTGCCGCTGGTCTTGCCGCCCACCGTGGGAGGTGTAGCCCTCTTGCAGGTCTTCGGGGCTAGCAGCAGCTTGGGTCGGGCCGGGGCCTCGTTGGGCCTGCCGCTGACCCGCTCCTATCTGGCAATAGTGCTGGCGCAGCTCTTCGTCGCCTCGCCCCTGCTGATCATCACCGCTCAGGCAGCTTTTTCCCAAGTAGATCGCCGCTTGGAGCAGGCCTCGCGCACGCTGGGAGTGGGCCCCTGGCAGACCTTTTTTCGGGTGACGCTGCCGCTGGCGCGCGCAGGGATACTGGCCGGCGCGCTGCTCACCTGGGCACGGGCGCTGGGCGAGTTCGGCGCGACCCTGATGATGGCCTACAACCCACGCACCATGCCGGTCCAGACCTGGGTGGATTACTTGAGCCGGGGCCTGAGCAGCGCTCTGCCCCTGGCAGTGATCATTCTGGCCATCGCCCTGATCGCCGTCCTGAGCCTGCGTGCGCTGGCCGGCAAGGAAGCGCGTCAACATGAGCGCTGAGCTGGAAATCTGCAGCTTGACCAAGCGCTTCCCCAGCTTTGTCCTCGGTCCGCTTGACCTGAGCCTGGGAGCTGGGATCAGCGTCCTGTTGGGACCTTCAGGCGCGGGGAAGAGCACGCTGATTCAACTGATCGCCGGTCTGCTCGCGTCTGACGCCGGGCAAATCAGCTTGGGAGGACGGGCAATCGAGAAACTACCACCGGAGCGGCGGCAGGTGGGGTTGGTTTTTCAGGATGGGGCGCTCTTTCCCCATCTGTCGGTGCGGGATAATATCGCGTATGGTGCGCGCACCCCATACGCTCCTATCGTCGAGCTCCTGGATATCGAGCAGCTATTGGCGCGACGGGTGCAGGGGCTGAGCGGCGGCGAGCGCCGTTTGGTGGCTCTGGCCCGCGCGCTGGTCACCCAGCCGCAGGTATTGCTGCTCGATGAGCCCTTCTCCAGCTTGGACACGCCGGCCAAGCGACGGCTGGCCGGCCGGCTGCGCCGCACGCTCGTCGCCCTCGACATCCCGATCATCTACGTCACGCACGACCACGAGGAGGCGCGCCGCATGGCCGACCGGCTGATCATCCTGCGTCAGGGCCAGGTGGTACAATCTGGCGCCTTCCCAGAGGTTTTCGCCCATCCGGCCACCGCGTTTGTCGCCGAGTTCGTGGGCATCGAGAATGTGCTGAGTGGCCGGGTGCGCTTCGTCGAGGCCGGGCTGTTGCATGTCGAAGTAGGTCAGGTGTTGGTGCAGATCGCCGGCGAGGCTCGACCGGGCCAAGGGGTGGCGCTGGTGCTTCATCCGGAAGAGGTAACTTTGCACTTGGAGAGAGGTGCGCCTTCCAGCGCGCGTAACCTGCTGGCCGGGGTGATCCGCGAGCTGCTCCCTTCAGGCCGCTCCACCTGGCTGGTCCAACTGGACTGCGGCTTCGAGCTGGCGGCTCAGGTGACCGAGCGCTCGCGCCAGGAGCTCAACTTGACGGTCGGCAAGCGCGTCTATGCGGCCTTCAAGGCCACCGCGCCGCTGGTGGTGCCGCGCGACTGAGACTAGATCAGCTCCAACTCTTTGAGCACCTGGAGCAGCGGGGGCAAGGGCTGCTGCCACAGCCAGTCCAAGCACAGCTCCAGTCCGGTCAGCACCGACGAGCTATACCGGCCTTGCTCCGTCTTCCGGCGATCATAGCGCCCATCGTCCCCCAAAAGATAGAAGTCGGCACGGTGCTCTTCAGGATCGAGCAGCCAATATTCGCGCACCCCTCCCGCCTCATACTCGGCGAACTTGGCCCCGCGGTCGCGCAGGCGGCTTTCAGGAGAGACGATCTCGACCGCCAGATCCGCCGGACCCTCCAGATAAGTGGGCTGGAGCCGCTCCAGGTGCTCTTGAGCAATAAAGAGCAGATCGGGCTCGCGGCCGCGTCGCTGCTCACCCAGGTGCATCTGGAAGGGCGCTGAACGCACCGCCCCCAACTGTCGTATCTCGGCGTAGAGCCGCAGTATAACGGCCAGAAAACCGGACAGATCTTGATGCCGATCGGATGCCGGCGTCAATACGACCACCTCCCCATCTACCCATTCGGCCCAGCTGTCCTCGCTGCAGCGCTCGAGAAACTGGGCGTAGCTCAGTTGTGTTTGTGTTCTAATCTGGGTACTTTGCGTCATATATGCTCACCTCCTAACTCAAGCTGGCCGGCGACGGACCCACTCGAAAGCCGTCCAGCCGACCAGGAGGAGCAGCACCACCAGCAGAACGGTCAGCGAGTCGCGGCTGCCCAGTGGCTGCCCTGCCTCGGAGCTCTGGCCGGTACTCTGGAGCGTTTTGACCTGCTGGCTGAGCGCAGTTAATTGGGTCTTGGAGCGCTTTTGCTCCTGAGTCAGTTGGCCGGAGAGTGCCTGCACTTGCCGTTGCAGCGCGGCCAGTTGGCCAGAGAGCACCTCCACTTGCCGTTGCAGCGGTTGCAGCGCGGCCAGTTGACTAGAGAGCGCCTGCTGGGTTTGCAGTTGCTCTTGCAAGCTCTCTTCGAGCTGTGTCAGCCGCTCCGGCAGCTTTTGCTCAGCCAGACCCTGTAAGGCGGCCAACTGTCGGCGCATGACCTGCAGTGCGATGCTGTCGCTTTGGGGAAAGCCCCAACTAGGCCTGGAAAACTCCTGGCCCTGCCAGCGGCCGATCCAGTTCAGCCGGGCGGCCAGATAGAGCGCGCCGCCGCTGACAAAGCGCCGGTTGACCGGTTGCCAACGGCCGCTTGTGGGGTCAAACCGCACCGAGGCCGTGAAGACCGGCGCGCGACCGAACTTGCTGACGATGGCCCCCGAGGGGCTCTGAGGACGGGCGGCCTGCAGGGCGCCGTTGAAGAATTTGGCATACTGGCTCTGAACCTTGGCTCTGTCCTGCTTATTCAGTTCTGCCAGATGGATGATCGCGTTGAAGGCGCCGACCGCATCGCCCAGCTCTTGGACCGAATAGAGATAAACGGGTGCATCGCCCGCGCGGGAGGCGAATAGCTCAGCTTGGGGGTCCCAGAGCTTTTGCAGCCCCTTCCACTGCCGCAGCGCCTCCAGGAGCACCGTCCGCTCACCGCTAAGCCGATAAACGCTGAGCAGCGCGGTCACCGCCTCGGCCTGCGCTGACCAGTCGCCCTGAGCCGAGCTGAGCCGGGGCAGCATCTCGCGGATGAGCTGCAATACCGGCCTGATCTCCTGGGGGCTGCTCAGCGTGGCGGCATAGGAGACCAGCGCCTCGACCCCCAGGCCGGCCTCGCGGGGGCTTAGCTCAGAGGCCCGGCGCAGCAGCCCCTGGCCGCCGCTCAGAGCGCTAAAGAGCTGCCGGGCCATTTGCCGGGCTTGCTCAGGCGAGACCAGGATGTTCCCACCCGGCGGGCTGGCGGTGGCCAGCTTGGACCAGGCCCAGAGCAGGGTGATCTGATCCAGCGGCAGAAAAGCACGATCCACGATGGCCCCGCCGCGCCAGCCGTGAAAATACAGGCCAGTCTGGGGATCGCGCAGGTTGGTCTGAGCGAAGAGCGTCCCCAGTAGGGCCAGCCGCCCCAAGAGCCGGCCCTCCCAGCTTTGTACTGCCCGGCGCTGGACGTCCGGTGCGGGCTCTCGCTCGAAACGCTTGACCCAAGCCAGCTCGTTGATGATGGCCCAGGCCAGCGCTTGCGGGCTGACCGTGCGGTCCATCTTCGCCGGGTCCCAATGTAGGGTCTGGGCATTGACTGGCTCAGGCTGTTGAACGTAAGCGGGATCCCCCGAAGCGTAAGGTGCCTGCACCAGAAAGGCGTTGCGCCACGGTGGTCTGTTCAAGCCGGCCTGGCGCAGCAGCGCGGCAGCCGCCGGGGCGGGCAGGCGAAAAGCCACGCCCATACCGGACTGCAGCGTCAAGGCCAGGAGGTTATCCAGTGCCGCTTGGGCCGAATCCTCTTGAGCGCTCTGCCAGGAGCTCTGCTGCGACTCTAGGGAGAGCGCCGGCAGGGCCGATGAGCTTAACAGTGCTATCAGCACCGTCACCATCACCAATGAGCGCACGGCTATCTTGGCTCGCACAACTGACCAGCCCCCTTAGCTGAATGCTCTTGATCAGAGTAATAACTTAAACTCCCCTTGTCAATCGGGCGCAGCCCGCCGGCCCCTGCCGGTCCTCTGGGGTTGACAGGGGACTCGCCCCTCAGTTATGATAGGGTCGCTGGGGTCGCTAGCTCAATTTGGTAGAGCATCCGGCTCTTAACCGGAGGGTTGTAGGTTCAAGTCCTACGCGACCCACCACCGCTCAGTGACGATAGACGATGCGACCGCGGCTGAGGTCATGAGGCGAGAGCTCGACGGTGACGCGATCCCCTACCAAAATACGAATGCGATAACGGCGGACCTTCCCTGAAGAATAACACAAGATCTCTGGGCCTTCGTCCAACTGCACCCGATACATCAGGTGATTCAGCGCGTTGACCACCTTTCCCTGACGGATGACCAGCTCTTCCTGTTTGGGCACTATGCTATCACCTCCTCCTCTATTGATAAATCGGTTGAAAATAGCTTTATCTCAGCGGGATACTCCCTATGGTAATGATCTGGCAAGGGCGCGTCAAGCAAGCAAGATCACTTCTGCAGTATCTGGGAGAGAAACAGCTTGGTGCGATCGTGCTGGGGGTCGGTGAAGAAGTGCTCTGGCGTGCCGATCTCCACGATCTGTCCCTCATCGAAGAAGATCATCCGATCGGCCGCCTGGCGGGCGAAGCCCATCTCATGGGTGACCACCACCATGGTCATGCCGCTCTCGGCCAGCTCGACGATCACATCCAGCACCTCTTTGATCATCTCCGGATCGAGCGCGCTGGTCGGCTCATCGAAGAGCATGATCTTGGGCTGCATCGCCAGGGCGCGGGCGATGGCCACCCGCTGCTGCTGGCCTCCGGAGAGCTGGCCGGGGAATTTATCGGCCTGTTCAGGTATGCCCACCCGCTCCAGCAGGGCGCGGGCGATCTTCTCCGCCTTGGACTTCTTCCACTTACGCACCCAGATCGGGGCTAAGGTGACATTTTGCAGCACGCTCAGATGGGGGAAGAGATTGAACTGTTGGAAGACCATCCCGATCTCGCGGCGAATGGCTTCGATATTCTTCAGATCGTGGGAGAGCTCGATGCCATCAACCACTATGCGCCCGCGCTGGTGTTCTTCCAAGCGATTGATCGTACGGATGAAAGTAGATTTGCCGGAGCCTGAGGGCCCGCAGATGACCACCACTTCGCCGTGCTCAACCGTCATATTGATCCCCCGTAGCGCGTGGAAATCCCCAAACCATTTATGGACATCTTCCGCGATGATCATCGGTTCACCCATCAGCCTACCTCACTTTCAGTTGCTCCCGATTTTAGCGGCTTATCCGGCAAAGGTCTAGCGCTCCCCCACGCCCAAGTTCTTCTCGATTCTGCGGCTGATATAGGAGAGCGAATAACAAAAGATCCAAAAGATAAAGCCAATAAAGATGTAGAGCTCAAAGATCGTTCCCCGCCACTGCAAGTTGCCCAGCACGCTATCTACCATGCCTAATAGCTCTAAGATGGCGATGAAGCCAAAGAGAGTGGTGTCCTTAAAGAGCGAGATGAGCTGCCCCACGATCGCCGGGATGACCGCCCGCAAGGCTTGGGGCAGGACGATCAACAGGGTGGTGAGCATCCTACCCAGGCCCACGGCATAGGCCGCTTCGAATTGACCCTGGGGAATGGCCTGCAAGCCACCGCGCACGTTTTCAGCCATGTAAGCCGCGGAGAAGGCGGTGATGGTCATCATGGCCCGGATCACGATGTCCGGCCTAAAGGTAGTGGGCACCAATAAGGGCAGCATATTGCTGGCCATGAAGAGTAGGGTGATCAGAGGCACACCGCGAATCAGCTCGATATAAAGTGTGCTGACCAGCCGCACCGCCGGCAGGCTGCTGCGCCGGCCCAGGGCCAAGAGGATGCCAATGGGCAGCGAAAGGGTGATTCCCACCACCGCGCCCAGCAGGTTGAGCATGAAACCCCATTTGTTCCATCCTCCCACATTGTGCGCTTCTCCCACGACGGGCAAGAAGAGACCTCCCTTGAGTAGGACGAGGGTGAGGGGGAAAGAGAGCAGCCAAAGGCTGATCTCCAGCCACCTGCTCGTGCGGCTCTGCCGGGTCAGCCGTCCCAAACCGAAGCCGACCAGAGTGGAGAGCGCTGTGGCGAGAATCCAAAGACGGGTGGCCCATGCGAACGGCAAGAGGGCCAGCAGCACCGTCGCCGCAGCCACCATCAGCGCAATCTGCAAAATAAGACCCCGGTGCAGTCCACCGCTGAAGCCCAGAAACAAGGCAACCATGTATAACGTCGCCCAAATGCGCCAGAGTTGGTCCAGAGGATATGTGCCTACGAAGAGCAGTTTCAGGTTGGCCGGGATGACCGCCCAATGCGCTTCAGTCAACGCCCAATGGCCGAACAAAACGGCGAGCAAGAGGGCGATGGCCAAGCTCCCCACCGTCAAGAGCGTGTTGTACCAGGTGCTAAATAGGTTTTCCTTCAACCAACGAAGCGGACCGCTGCGGATCACCGGGGGGCGATCTATCTCTATCGTTGTAGCCGAACGGCTCATCTCAATGCTCCACCAAGCTGATGCGCCGGTTATAGTAGTTCATGAACAAGGAGGTGAGCAGGCTCATGATCAGATAGCTTCCCATGATCATCAGGAGCACCTCCACCACGCGTCCCGTCTGATTGAAAATCGTCTCCCCGATGTTGACCAGGTCGTAGTAGCCGATCAAGATGGCCAAACTGGAGTTCTTGGTCAGATTTAGGTACTGGCTGGTGAGTGGGGGAATAATCACCCGCAGCGCCTGGGGCAGGATGACCAGGCGCAGGATCATGCCGGAGCTGAAACCGGCCGCTTTGGCCGCTTCGGTTTGGCCCTTGTCCACCGACTGGATGCCTGCCCGCACGATCTCGGCGATGAAGGCACCTGTATAGGTGACCAAGCCTACGAAGAGGGCGAAGAAAGAGGCGGAAAACTCAATCCCTCCTGAGAAATTATATCTGCCGAGCAGCGGAATATCCCAGCGCAGGGGAGCCGCTGAGCTGAGAAACCAACCGAGGGTCGCGATGGCGATAAAGCTTGCCAGTGCCCAACCGAGGGGGAATCCTGGCCGACCCACCCGTTTGAGTTGCATGCGCCGGAAAAGGTAGCTGGCGCTGGCGACGATTAGCCCCACGATCAGAAACCATCCCCAGCGCTGGAACGAAGCGGTGGGGAGCAGCCAGGGCAGGTCGAGGCCGCGCTTGTTGATATAGATGAACCCCGGTAAGGCGATGCTGTTTTTGACCAGCGGGAAGGCAGAGAGGAAGACCGCAAAATACCAGAAGAACAGTTGCACCAAGAGGGGAATGTTGCGAATCGTCTCGACGTAGAAGCCGGCCAGCTTGCGGATCAGCCAGTTGCCGGACAGTCTGGAGATCCCAATGACCGTTCCCACCAGGGTGGCAAAGACGATGCCCACCAGCACCACCCGCAGGGTATTGACCACTCCGACCAAGAAGGCGTAGCCATTGGTGTCGGTGGAGGTATATTTGATCCCTTCTGAGATGGGAAATCCCGCGGTATTATTGAGGAAGCCAAACCCGATCTTCAGCCCGATGGCCTGTAAATTGCTCTCAAGGTTGTGGTAGAGCCACCCCAGGCCGGCGGCGACCAGTGCCAAAAAGACCACTTGACCAATGACCCTCAGCACCCGCACATCACGCAGGAAGGCGGGGATCAAGGTTTGTCCTTTCCCGGATTATTCCACTGATCCACGGAGATGGGCTCAAATTGAGCGTTCAGCAGTTCGCCGGGGTCGGGGCTGCAATTACGGTTGCGATCGTACCAATAGCCTAAGAGATGCTTGGCCTTGACAAACGACCCGCTGGTGGCGAGGCCTTCTCTGATGTTGCCAAAGCTGGCGACCAGGTAGCGGACGCGTAGCAGCGGGCACTTTTCCTGACCGTACCAAGCCTCTAGGAAGGTCCGCGACTGATCGGAAGCCGGTGAGAGGATCACCAGGCGGTATTGAGCGAGCTGAGAATAATCCAAGGCGGGGAGTTTGCCGCTGGAGTTGAAAGTGGAGCGAGACAGGTTATAATAGAACCACCCTGCACCTAGTACAACCAGCAACAAGAGGAGCAACAAGCCGATAGCTCTCAAGCCATGCGCATTCTGAAAGCGGGCAAACATCAAGATATCTCCTTGGCTAGCAGCGATGAAAAAGGAGCACAGCCTGAATCAACCAGGCTGTGCTCCCCTGTTCATTGGTCAGCTGACTAATGCGGCTGTGGCTACTATCTCCAAGCGGGAGCGTAGAGCAAGCCGCCGTTCTTGAAGCTGGCGTTCAAGCTGCCGGCGCGAGGGATCGCTAGCCCGTTGGGTCCCAGGTTTCGCGTGTAGATCTCGCCGTAATTCCCTACCGCTTCGATGGCCTTAACCGCCCAATCCTCATTGAGGCCCAGCTTGGCGCCCAGGCCGCCTTCCTTCCCCAGGAAGCGCAGGATCGAGGGATTATCGCTCTGGAAGCTGGAGACGTTGGCTTGGGTGATCCCCTTCTCCTCAGCGAAGAAGGTGGCGAAGACGGTCCACTTGACGACGTCGAACCACTTGTCGTCACCTTGGCGGGTCAAGGGCCCCAAGGGCTCCTTGGAGATCGTCTCCGGCAGGATGGTCAGGTTGCTGGGATCTTTGGAGATGGTGCGCAGCGAGGCCAGCTGAGACTTATCGCTGGTGTAGGCATCGCAGCCCCCATCGTCGAAGGTGCCGAAGGCTGCCTCAGTCTTGGCGAAGACCTTGGTCTTCAGGGTGAGACCGGCCTCGCGAAAGGCATCGGCCAGGTTGCCCTCGGTGGTCGTCCCGGAGGTCACACAGATGGTCGCGCCGTTCAAATCCTTGAGGGATTTGATATTGTCGCTCTTGCGGACCAGGAAGCCTTGCCCGTCGTAAAAGGTCGTCGGCGCAAAGATGGCCCCGAGCGCTTGAGAGTCGCGGGTGAGCGTCCAGGTGGTATTGCGGATCAAAACGTCAATCTGACTGGTCTGCAGGGCGGTGAAGCGCTCACCGGCGGTCAGGGGAACGAAGTCAATGTCATTCCCAGGATCCAGGCCGATGGCGGCCGCCAACGCCTTGCAATAGTCGACGTCGAATCCACTGAATTGCCCAGTGGCCGAATCAAGGAAACCGAAGCCGGGAAGCGTAGAATTGACCCCACAGATCAGCTTACCTCGGGTCTGGACGTCAGAGAGGGTGTCGGCACTGGCAATGAGCGGCAGCACTACCGCCACAACCAATAGAACAACACCGAGGACCTTCAAGATGCTACGCATGTCTCTACCTCCTGTTTTCTGATTCTTCTAATATACCAGAAGAATCTATGCTTGTCAAACCCAAAGGAGTTGGCACGCCAAGAGATCGTTACCAGGGGGAGACTGTAGGGGCGTATGGCCATACCACTGGTCACAACTTAAGGCATTAAATGGTGATTTCAAGGCGTTTTCCCCACAGCTCCTTCTCCCTCAGGGAGAAGGTTGGGATGAGGGTGTGCAAGCCGTTTGCTTCACCCAACAGGACCAACCCTCACCCCGACCCTCTCCCAAACATGGGAGAGGGAGCAAGCACACGCCGCTAAAATGATGTTCCCAACGGGATAAACACCCTTAAGTTGTGACCAGTGCTCAGGGCGTCCAGCTAAAATCCTGGGGTTATTTTCTCTAATCGTTCGGCAATCCATACTTTAATGATTGATTGGCGGGTGACTCCTAGGCGTTTTGCTTCTCTATCCAGTGATTGGATCATCCAAAGGGGGAAGTCTACATTGACCCGCTTTTGTTCCTGGGCGGGTCGGCGTGCCTTGGAAAGATCCAAATGCTTGGAGATATCCTGTCCTTCATCGAATGCACGATCGAACTCTTCAGCCTTCATAAAGATAGACCTCCTCCCTACGAGATCGCCTGACGGAGATGATGCGCACCCCTCTCTGTTTCGCGGAAGGGACGAGGGAGGGGTCTTCTCTACCCCCCCGGCGCGCAGGGCACCACCGCGCTCAAGTGCCACCCTGCCCCATACTCGAAGCGATTGGCCAGATTGCCTTTGGCATCGTAGAGATAGGCCGAATCGCCGTTGGAGTCGCACCAGACGTACCTGAGCGTCCAAAAGAGGTCGGGCGTCTTGCCTTGGCATTTGGTGCTCGAATGGCCCAGCGCCTCCGGCCCGGAATGCACTCGAATCATCTGCTGGCTCTTGAGCACACAGTCCTGCGGGAACCGATAGGCGATGCCTATCGTCTTATTCGGCCGATGCGCCCAGAGCGTCCAGCCGGAGATATCCACCGGCTTGTCGCCCTGGTTGGCGATCGAGACCATCTCGTCTCGGCTGTACTGGCGAATGGTCACCACGCGCACCGCGTAGTGAGGCGCGTTCTTCTCCTGCGGCTTGGGTCCCAGCAGGAACCAACTGCCCAGGGTGATGGCCAGCAGCACAAGGGCGAGAACTAATATTTTGGTCATAGACCCTCCTTAAGCCTTACGGCCCCTTGGTGATCGTGGCCGTATATATATTCTGGTTGCGGCAGCCTTGGGTGAGCGTCTCCAGCTTCTTCGGATCGCAAGGCGGATTGGTCACCGGCTGCGGCTTGACGTCCCGATTGTCCGTCCAGATGACATGGGTCTTCCCTCCAGCCGAAGCGATCGAGATGTAGTCGCCGATGAAGGGCACCCGGCCCCCGCCAAACATCTTCAAGTTAGGGTCGAAAGAGCGATCTGTGACCCGGATGCTCTCAGATGCCGGGAAGTGGACCGGGCAGCCGACGGGCGCCTCGGCATAATAAACGTCCAAACGCCTCATCAAGGGGTTCTTGGGCGAGAATTGCGGATCGTTGCGGCTGTCATACCAGGCGACCTTGACCAGGCCGTCGGCCACGGTCACCGTGGGCATGACCTGGTAGCCGGTCGTTGCCGGAGCCACCACTGCCGGCTTGCTCCAGCGCAGGCCCTGATCGGCCGAGCAGGAGATGACTATCTGGGAACCCTGGTCGGTCAGCTTCTCATCCCAGACGATATAAACGTTCTGGCCATCGGAGGCGGCGCTGGGGAAGCTGCGATGACGAAAACCCGGCGGCACGGTGGCATCCTCGAACACCTGATCGAAGGGCCGGATCTTCTGAATGGGAAAGACCGCCAAGAATGACCGTCCTGCGTCATTGGAAACGGACATGCTGATGCTCTCCCGCTGGTCGCCGGCCAGCTCCTGGCAGCCCTTAAAGCTGCGTACGAAATCGCAGATATTCTGGTCGCGCCAGAAGAGATAAACGTTGCCCTTGGCGTCGGTGGTAATGGTGCAACCTCGCGCCTCGGCGGGGAAACCGGCCAGGCTGGTCTTGGGAGCCAGGACCACCTGAGGGGGTGAAAAGGTCTTGCCGTGATCGGTGGAGCGACTGAAGAGGATGACCGCCGGACTGCGTGTCCAGCCAACATAGATGTTCCCGTCGCTCGGGCCGCCGGAGTTGTCAATGGCCATACAGGGCTTGTCGCTGAAGGCGGTGGTCGGCTCGAGGGTCACCAGAGCAGTCCCCATATATTTGGCGCCATGATCGGCGTAGCGGGCGACGATCACCCCTTCTTTGGAGGAGTTGCCGTAGCCGAAATTGGCCGGGATGATCAGGCCCAGATAGAAAGCGTTGCCCTGACTGTCGAAGGCCAGGACGGGATCACTCATGCCCTGGAAGCCATGAGCCGGCGAGTCGCGGCCTTCAGATGAGATGTCTCCCGGGTAGCCGGGGACGAAGCTGTTGTTCCAAGTCTTGCCTCCGTCGGTCGAGCGATAGTAGCCCATCCAGACGGTGTATTTGAAGGACCGTGATAATTCCAAGCGATAGTCATTGGCACCGGCAACCAAGATATTGGGGTTGGTGGGATCAACGGCGATGGTGGGCTCGTTCTGCGGAAGATTATTGCAATCGAAATTGGGGCCGAAACCGGTATGACAAGGCTGATCGTTGTTGTCATGGATAACCTTGATATTGGGACCTACGATCAAAGCACTGCTGCCACCATATAGAGGGGCACTGCCGAGCCCCAGGCTAACGGCAGTGATCAAGAGGACCAGCGTCAGCCAGCGCCAACTGGAGATATGTTGCATAGCAGGATGCCTCCTTTGCTCTTCTGCGTGATGCTATACCGATGTACATTGATCATATCGCATGTTTTTTGTAGGGGCAACCCCCCGTGGTTGCCCTGAATCCTGGGCGAGCGCCCTGGGCAGGCACAGGGGCCTGCCCCTACAAATTGGGTTCACCATGTCCCATTCGTTGTGGGGGCGAATCTTGTATTCGCCCTGAATCCTGGGCTAACACCGGGGATTAAAATCCCCGGCTACGGTAAGGCAGAAAACCCCTACGGGGTTCCGGCCGTTAACCCTCAAAGAGGGTTTCCCAGCTTTTCGGTAGCCGGGAGATTTATCTCCCGGTTCATTTAACCGTCCCTCACACAAAAACAAAAGCCCCGGATCGTACCCGATCCGGGGCTTGTCATGCACGTTTGAATGGTTAGAAGTTGATGCCGGCGCCGAAGACACCCTCCCACGCTGGGACGGCCGTCACGTCAGCAGTAAGGTTGACCGCGCCCGCCGTGGCGGTGACGATGAACTCCAAGCCACTTAGGGTAACGGTGCCAGACCCTGACAAGGTAGTCACCGTCTCGAAGGTCACGCCGGAGCGCTGTACCGATAGATCGGCTGACAAGCTGGTCAGGCCGGTACCACGAGCGGCATTAGCTGTAAGCGTCAGCGAAGCCGGATTGCTATCCGGATTGAGCGTAGTAGCCAACGTGACGCTTGTGGTGGTCGGCGTCAACGTCGAGTTGAAGTTCTGGACGATGGTCAAGCCACCACTGGAGAGCGTCAGGCTGACACCGCTGAAGAGCTGCTCCGTGATGTTGGTGGACGTCAGAGTTGCGCTCACTGCGCCCAGTGCCGTGTTGAAGCTCAGGCTGGTCATTGAGGAGAACGGGCTAGCCGCTAGACCCGTGCAAGCGTCGGGGTTGAAGCGGAATTCCAGGTACTCGTTCACGTTGACCGGACCGACCGGGATGCCCTCGACCTGGATCTTCTCTACCGCGAAGGTCAGTGGTACACCAGCTGCACCAGCCTCAGCGCAGACCACGCCTGGGAAGGTGTGATGCTTGATGATGTTGTACCCCTGCGGATCCATGCCGATGCCGGTGATGTTGCGCACGGTGATCCCGCTGACCGTCTGGCCTTCAATCGTGATGGTGTCGCCGAAGTTGAAGGTCTGTGAGGCAGCCAGGTAGATTGCCGGTTGCGCTGCTGACGGGCTGGGGAAGCTCGTGTCCTCCAAGATCGCCAGGTTGGTCAAGGTGATTCCGGCGATGGAGATGGAGGCCGAGACCCGCTTCTTGACGAAGAGCAGGCTAGAACTGCCGTCGCTGTTCGTAGGAATGAGGGTGTAGACCGTCTGCGAGTGGGTCTGGGTACCGGCAGTATTATGGATTAGCAGTGTATCGCTGCCGAAGGGCATCGCGAAGACGAACTGGTCGGTGATGTTCAGCGCGCCCAGGGTCGCCTGCAGGTTGGTGATGACATCTTCCAGACCGGTGAAGCCGGCATGAGCGTGGAACCCCAGCGTCAGACCGCTGATCGTCCAGTTGATGTTCATCTCGGTCACGAAGTCGGTCTTGGTCATCGTCTTCTCACAGTTAAAAGTTGTGTTTTCTGAGCCGGGGAAGCTTACGAACGGTAGAGCACCACAAGCGATGGGCTCGACGGTGACGCTAGCGTTGAAGTTTCCGGTGACGTCGGCCCTGGTCACGAAGGACGCAAAGCCTACAGCAAGAATGAGCGCGAGTGCGACTGAGAGAATCTTCCTAGACATTGAGGAGAACCTCCTTTAGAGTTTTGGATCTAGGTGTTGCCGCCTGTGCACAGAGAACGCTTTAGACCCTTATGTAATACCCATCACCTCCGTTTCCGTAGTCTTGCTGACCAGCATTATAACACATTACCGCATCGTTGCCAAGGCTATGCCGATGATCCCGAAGATCAGTCCCACGATCGAGATGATGAAATTCCCGTTGGCTTGCCGCTTAACCCCTTCGAGCTGCTGCTCGGAGGTCGTAGAGGATCGCACCTGGAACTTGCTGATCTTGCTCTGCATCTGGCGGATGGTTTGCTCTTGCTGGTCCAGCCGCCGCTGCATGGCCTGGATCAGGCCCGACTGGCTCTGCAAGTTCTTGATCTGACTGACCAGCTCGGGGTTGGTGCCCGTCTTGGCCTGGATGGCCGCCACCGTGCCCTTGAGCTGATCGAGCTGGCCGTTGCTCTTCTGCTGTTGGTCCGAGACCTGGAAGAGCAGGTTCTGCAGGGCCTTGATGTCCTGCGGCGAGACCTGACTGGGAGCGGGGGCAGAGGCCTTTTGACTCACCTGACCGCCGGTGTTTTTGAAGATATAACGAACGGTGCGGGCGACCATGGTGGCCGCCTGATAGCGGGTGAGCGGTTTATTGCCATTGAAGCGTCCGCCGGGCAGGCCGGTGATGATCCCGCGCTCGACCAGATATTTGATGTCGGCGGCAGCCCAATGGCCGGCCGGCAGGTCCACGAAGAGTGTGCTCGATTTGGCGGCAGATGTGTTCTGCGGCTGATGCACCGGTCCGTCGGCGACGCCGATCGCGCCCAGCCCCCAGACCAACAGCCCCCCTACGAGGATGATGGCAAAGATTCTGGCCTTCATAACTTATCAATCTCCCTTCCCGCGTGATGGGTATTACCTTCGGAATGGTAGGTGCGGAGGGCGGGCAGGGTCAAGGGCGGTTGTCCCTTGGAGGGTTGACACGTGTACGGGTTGACCCGGTCCTCAGGGCGACCACGTAGGGTCGCCCCTACATTGTTTACGGTGGTTGTGTTTTTCTGTAGGGGCAGCCCTATGTGGCTGCCCTGCCATCTAGCGTCGTCACGGCACACTCCCCAAATACCCGTTCATAAACCCAAGGCGCCCGAAGGGCCAGACGCGCAGGAAAGGCTCGCCGATGAACTCCGAGGCCTTGAGGAAGCCCCAATAACGGCTGTCCGAGCTGTTTTCGGTGTTGTCCCCCAGTGCAAAGTATCTCCCCGGCGGCACCTTCCAGACCGAGGTGCCCATCCGACCGCGGGCCTCATAACAGCGGGCGAAGGCCGGGCCATCCAGCGGCTTACCGTTGATGGTGACCTTGCAATTGCCCTTGAGCTGCACCGTTTGACCTCCCACGGCGACCAGCCGCTTGACATAGCGCACCCAGCAGCCGTGACGCGGTCCCCAGTGCCAGAGCAGAAAGCCATCCCGACATTTGGGGGCCGACTCATAGTGCCAGAAGACGATGATGTCCCCCGGCTTGGGGTGCTTGAGCCCCAGATCATAGGAGACTTTGTCCACGAAGAAGCTGTCGCCGGGCATGATGGTCGGCTCCATCGAACCGGTAGGGACCTCCATGCGCACCACCACATAGGACATGGTGAACCAGGCCAGCAGGCCGGCGACGACCAGCACTTGCAGCCAGTCGAGCCCCCATTCCACCCCGGGGCTGGTGGACAGACCCAGGCCGTTGAGCATCCGGGCCAAGAGCGGCTTGGGGCGCTCCGGTTGCGGCGGCTCTAGCTCAGAAAACGGTTGGGCCGGCGTGGGGTCAGAGGCGGGGTTCTCCGCTGGTGTCTCACCGGGATCAAATTTATCTTCGAATGACATGGATTATGGTCGCTTGGGCCGCAGATAGGTCAGCCTGGCGCGCCTTACCCGTCCACGCTCGACCTGCTCGATGCGCTCGATGCGAGGCGAATAGAGCGGAAAGACCTTTTCCACCCCGATCCCTGAGGAGCTCTTGCGCACGGTGAAGCTCTTAGAGGCGCCCTCGCCGCGCACCTGGATGACGATCCCCTCGAAGAGCTGGATGCGTCTTTTGCCCTCGCGACCGGTCTTGCCCATACTCACATGCTCGTAGACGCGGATCAAGTCACCGGCACGAAAGTCTGGCAGGTCCTTGCGAATAAACTCTTGTTCCAAGGCACGAATCTGTTCATTCATGCTAACTCACTCCTCTTGAATCACAGTGCGGCTACGCAGCCGATCGAGCACGATGGCCACCGCAGCCCGCACCGATAAATGGTTATAGTCGCCCGGTCCCTCTAGTGGCGGGAGGAGGCAATCCAACATTTCGCGCGCCGCTTCGGCCAAGCCCCAACCGGTCCCGAAAAGCAGATAAACCGGCTGACGTTCCCGCTCAAGCTGGGCACGGAGCCGGTCAAAGCCGATCGGCCTCCCCTGGAGCCGGCGGGCGGAGGTCCCGACGAGCAGCGGCCTTTGCCCTTCTGCTGCGAAGACCTGCCGCAGGCTATCTTCTAGGGTAGCAACTATGGTCACCTGCTGCAAGGCCTCACGGCGATGGCTGGGCTCCGGCTCGGCGCTCAGCCAGTAGCGCAGCATCCGCTCGGCTATCCGGCGCTGCGAGGGCAGGGGGTTGATCAGAAAATAGCGGCGCACCTGGTAGGTGTGGGCCGAGCGGGCGATGTCGGTCAGATCCAGACCGGTGATCGCCGAGGCCACGCTCTGGCCGGCGCGATTCAAGACCGGATAATGCAGCAGGCCAAGATACAATTCTGCCATGATTTTTCATGATTCTTGTAGGGGCAGCCCTATGTGGCTGCCCTGCCTTTATCCGGGCGACCACGCAGGGTCGCCCCTACATTATGACCACGCAGGGTCACCATGACCACGCAGGGTCGCCCCTACGAATTCAACAATTCCGGCCTATTCCGTCTCGTCTTCTCGGCCGCCTGCTCGCGGCGATAGCGCGCGATGGCTGCGTGATCCCCCGAAAGTAGCACATCCGGCACCCGCAGGCCGCGGTACTCCTCCGGGCGGGTGTACTGCGGCGGTCCCAGCAGCCCCTCGAATTCGCCGGAGAACGAATCCCGTTCGGGCGAAGCGGCGTTGCCCAAGGCACCCGGCACCAGCCGGCCCACCGCCTCGGCGACCACCGCCGCGGCCAACTCGCCGCCGCTCAGGACGTAATCACCGATGGAGAGCTCTTCATCGGCCAAGTGGTTCACCCGCTCGTCCAGCCCCTGATAGCGTCCGGCCAGCAGGAGCAAGCACTCATGGGTGACCAGAGAGCGCGCGCGGGCCTGATTGAAGAGCGCTCCGCGCGCCGAGAGCAGCACCACCCAGGGCTTGGCATCGACCTGCCCCGTGATCGCCTCCACTGCGCGAAAGCAGGGCTCCGGTTTGAGCACCATCCCCGGCCCTCCGCCGTAGGGGCGATCATCCACTTGACGATGGGGACCCTCGGCGTAGTCGCGTAGGCTATGCGTAAAAATCTCCAGTAGCCCCTGCTCCTGCGCTGACCGCAGGACGCCGGCAGTGAAAAAACCGGTCAGCATCTCCGGAAATAAACAGACGATATCTATGTGCATCGTGGCTTTAACGCTGCCGGACGTCTTTGGCCGTGAGGGTCTTGGGACCTGCCGGCCGCGCTCGCCGGCTCCTGTTGCGCGGACGGGACGGGGCAGACTGCTCCTCAAGCACGTCGAGGATCGCCTCCTTGCCCTGGCCGGCCGCTGCCGCGTTCATCACCTGGCGGATCGCCTCCACCGTCCGGCCGCCCCGACCCAGCAAGCGCCCCAGGTCACCTCGCGCAGCGGTGAGATAGAAGAGATCAATTTTGGTAGTCTCCACGCGGGAGATCTGCACCCGCCCCGGCTCATCGAGCACCGAGCCCAGGAGATATTTCAGTAAGCGAAGCAGCATATCGGGTAGGGGCACCCCTTGTGGGTGCCCAGAGATTCAGGGCGAATACAAGATTCGCCCCTACGCGCCAAAAGCATCCGGTGCCGTTGGTTCTTCCTCGCCATCGGCATCCGGCGGCGCGGCTTCAGCCTCCGGAGCTGCCACCTCGGCGACGGGCTCAGGCGCCGGTTCGACCGCGACCGGGCTCATCCCGTGAAACTGAGCCAATACGCCCAGCTTGGATAACAGGTCACGCACCGGCTTGCTGGGCTGCGCCCCTTGCTGCAACCAGCGCAGCGCCTCTTGGGTATTGACCTGCAACTCCTCGCTCCGAGGGTTAAAGTGGCCCAGATCGGCGACGATCCTGCCGTCGCGCGCCCGACTGCTTTCGGCCACCACCACCCGGTAAGCCACCTGTTTGCGCCGTCCCCGGCGCTGCAAACGAATTTTTACGCTCATACTACTCCTTTCCTGACCTTGGGTTGATTACGAGTTTATCGGCCAAATGGGCCCAATGAACCCATCTTGCTCAGTTGTTTCATCATGCGCTTGGCCTCGGCGAAGCGTTTGAGCAGTCGATTGACATCGCTCACCTGACTGCCGGAGCCGCGGGCGATGCGTTTCTTTCGCTTGCCATTGAGTATCTCGGGCTGCGCCCGCTCCTGGGAGGTCATCGAATTGATGATCGCGGTCACGCGGGTCAGCTCGCGCTCGTCCACCTGGGCCTGGGCCGGCCGCATCCCGCCCAGGCCGGGCAGTTTCTCCAGGAGTTTATTGATCGGCCCCAGGGATCGGACCTGTTCGAGCTGCTCCTTGAAATCTTGCAAGGTGAAGCTCTCGGATTGGATTTTTTGGGCCAGCGCTTCGGCCTGCTTGGTATCTATCACCTTTTCGGCCTGCTCGATCAGGCTCAGGACGTCGCCCATCCCCAGGATGCGCTGCGCCAGGCGATCGGGATAAAAAGGTTCTAAATCTGCAAGCTTTTCACCCACGCCGCTGAATACTATCGGCACGCCGGTCACCTGGGCCATGGAGAGCGCCGCCCCGCCGCGGGCGTCGCCGTCGAGCTTGGTGAGGAT
>ENA-ORDP01000047-ORDP01000047.1-marine-sediment-metagenome-genome-assembly--contig:-NODE-47-length-68548-cov-4.035186_pt1 | contig 68548 bp, 68 predicted proteins | sample MGYA00248627_ERZ508539 | MGnify/ENA primary metagenome ERZ508539 (study PRJEB26208, sample SAMN05571518) | marine sediment metagenome | biome: deep sea; feature: Hydrothermal vent; material...
TACCCATTTTTTTGGTTCTTCATCATGGATCGTATAGTCTTGCAGAAAATCCAGATAGCCAATGATGATGCCAAGCTGATTGTTGAAATCGTGGGTGATGCCACCGGAAAGCTGACCGATAGCCTCCATTTTTTGTGAGCGACGCAGAGCCTCTTCCATACTCACGCGCTCGGTAATATCCTGTATTGTGCCAATGGAGCGTACCGGCAGATTGTCGTCATTATAAAATGTCTGGCAACTCTCTACGACATGCTTGACGGTATCGTCCGGCATGCGTAAACGATGTTCGACACTATAGAGTGTTTTATTCTTGACTGATTCAGCATATGTCCTTTTCACTCGTTCCCTGTCATCCGGATGGACGGCATCCAGAAACGCCTCATAAGAAGCATCAAATTCCAGGGGGTCAACTTCGAAGATACGATAAATCTCATCTGACCATGTCAGCTCATAGCTAACCAGGTTCAGTTCCCAGTTTCCTATATGGGTCATACGTTGCGCATCTGCCAGACGCTGCTCGCTCTCGCGCATTTGTTTTTCAGCATGCTTGCGTTCAGTGATGTCACGAAGCAGACCGATAAAACCCATGATCTCACCCTTACGGTTTTTGACCTGAGTACCAAGGGTTTCGGCCCAGAACTGACTACCATCCTTGCGCCGATACTGAACCTCATAAGCACCTGTTTTTGGATCTGACCCGATGTGAAAACGACGTCTGCCCTGATCGGTAAAAATCTGTTTGTCAGCATACAACATCTCGGTCTTCTGACCGATCAGCTCCTCATCACTAAAACCAAACATAGCGTGTACCGCTGGATTGTTCATCATCATGCGGCGCTCAGTATCTGCAAAAATTACTGCGTCGGGAATAGCGTTGAACACGGCCTCAAACTGAACCTTGCTGTATGCCAGGGCATTTTCAGTCTTGCGACGTTCCATGATCTCCCGTTGCAACAGTGCGATTTTTTCGTTCAGCGCCTTGAAACTCTGGGTGAATTTTTCCCGGGTTACGATACGCAGCATAATTAATGCCGGGCCATCATCTGTTCTGGACTGGATAAGATTGCCATAACCATGGCAGGGAATACTCTCTCCGGAACGAACGCGCACCTGCAACACGCCCGGCGTCGCATCGTGACTACCTGACCAGATACGCAGGGTCTGTTCAAGCTTGTCTTGCTCATCAATAATCAGATCAAACAGGGTCTTGCTGCACAGGGTTTGGCTGTCTTGAGCAAACAAGCGCACGGCAGCCGGGTTGGCCACAATGATCTGCCCTGTGATGTCAACCAGGCACAGGGCATCCGGCAGGGGGCTAGCGAAGCTGGTGAATTGCGCTGGTGTCATGTTTATTATTCGGTTTCGTAATAATCCCTGCCCGTTGCAGCCTGAGCTTCCTTACTGTCAGAATTCAGATGAATCACCACGCGGCAGCCCGGGTCACCGCGTGCAATAGTCTCTTGCAGTTCGACCTTGGCATAACCCAGATTATCGGCAGTGATAACGCCGAACACGTTTGAGGTCATCATACACAAAGAGGTACGGCCTTTTACCTTCTCGGCAAACGGACAATCCTTGTTGACCAGAACAATCTTGCTGTCATCCTGTTCTTCCACTACAAAGCTGCCATTGATACGGCGCTTGAGATCAGTCAGCACTTCCGACACCTGCTCCCGATTGAGCTTTGAAATATTCATTTCCTGCCGGTAGAGCTGGTTAATCTCGGTACCGATATGTTGTCCGACTACGCTGATGAAGCCGGATGTTTCCTCAAGACCCACCATATCTTCCAGCAGCCCCGACAGTTCGCGGATCAGGTTGCGCATAAAACCATCGCGTTCCAACGGGAGATTCAGGTTTTTCAGATTGTCTGTGTTTTGCTGAGTGTGCGCCAAGATGCACCTCCTTGTGACAAGCTTGCAGTCACCTGTTAAATATAATTATAGAATTCCAGTAGCTGCATTGATAAAAAAACCCGGACTTTCCCTCATCGGGAAACCACTGAGAAAACAAAAACCCACACACAGATTAGCTGGAATTACCACTTTAGTATAGACACCATTCCAGACCGTAGCATCTGCAGTATTAGCCAGATGCTCGTAGTACCCTCACAACACATGGGTCTATTCCCACAATTTCCGTCTGATCTGATACTATATAAGCATGTCGGAATATATCCTTATCCTGGTCAGCACCATACTGGTCAATAACTTCGTGCTGGTGAAGTTTCTGGGCCTGTGCCCATTTATGGGCGTATCGCGCAAACTGGAAACCGCTACCGGTATGTCACTGGCCACCACCTTTGTGCTGACCATGTCATCCATCAGCAGCTACCTGGCCAATGAATACATCCTGGTTCCGCTGGGACTGGAATACCTGCGCACCATGACCTTTATACTGGTCATCGCGTTTGTAGTGCAGTTCACCGAAATGGTCGTACACAAAACCAGCCCGGTGTTATACCAGGTGCTGGGTATATTTTTACCTTTGATCACCACCAACTGTGCGGTACTGGGTGTCGCGCTGTTGAACACTCAGGAACAACACGGCTTTATCGAATCTGCTCTGTATGGTTTTGGCGCAGCAGTCGGATTTTCAATGGTATTGATCCTGTTTTCAGCCATGCGCGAACGCATTGCCGTTGCTGATGTGCCTGAGGCATTCAAGGGCAATGCAATCGCGCTGATCACCGCCGGCCTCATGTCACTTGCCTTTATGGGCTTTGCCGGCCTGGTCAAACCCTGACCTGCACATGAGTCGCCGTAACAAAACATGCTAACCGCGATACTTGCCATCAGCCTGCTGGCACTCGTATTCGGAGTGATACTGGGTTTGTCTTCGCGTTATTTTCATGTTGAGAGTGACCCGATCGTAAACAAGATCGATACGTTGCTGCCGCAGACGCAATGTGGACAGTGCACCTACCCTGGCTGTCGCCCATACGCAGAGGCCATGGCCAACGGTGAGGCCGATATTAACCAGTGTCCACCCGGTGGGCAGGCAACCATAGACGCACTGGCAGAACTGTTGGGCGTCGATCCCAAACCACTCAACGCAGAAAACGGTGTGGAAGAGCAACCCATGGTTGCGATTATCGATGAGCAGGTCTGTATCGGTTGTACGCTTTGTATTCAGGCCTGTCCGGTTGACGCCATACTGGGAGCCGCCAAGCAAATGCATACCGTGATCGCAGAGGAATGCACCGGCTGTAAACTCTGCATCCCGCCCTGCCCGGTAGAATGCATAGACATGATACCTGTCAGGCAGGACATTGAGCACTGGAAATGGCCATACCCGGAAGCAACGCCTGAAGCACTACAAACTGACGCCTCTCTCACACCGGAAGCGCAGACATGAAAAAACCTGCGGGTAAGCTGTGGCACTTTATGGGTGGTCTGCATCTGCCTGACCACAAGGACGTCTCCACTCGTACACCCATTCAACAACTGGGCATACCGGGCAGGCTGGTAATTCCGTTACAACAGCATATCGGCGAACCGGCAGAGGTCCTGGTCCGTGCAGGCGATCGGGTCAGCAAGGGACAGATTATTGCTCGTGCCAGTGGTTACTATAGCGCCTCTATCCATGCCTCCACGTCCGGCACGGTAGTTGACACTATTGAACAACCCATTGCGCATCCATCCGGTCTGTCTGCACCGTGCATCATCATCAAACCAGATGGCGATGACCGCTGGGGTAAACTGCCCCCTCAACAGGACTACAAAAAACTGACCCCCAGCACCCTGCGCAGTCTGATTCGCGAAGCTGGAATCGTTGGGCTAGGTGGCGCCGGCTTTCCTACCTTTATCAAACTCAACCCCGGTGCCCGGCATGAAATCGACACCCTGATTCTGAACGGTGCCGAATGTGAGCCTTACATCAGCTGTGATGACATGCTGATGCGTGAGCGGGCTGAAGATGTCATTCAGGGTCTGATCATTATGCGTCATGCACTACAGGCAAAGCGCTGCCTGATTGGTATCGAGGAAAACAAACAAGAGGCCTACGATGCGATGCGTCTCGCTACACATGCGCTGGGCGTAGCAGACGTTGAAGTCATCATGATACCCATCCTTTACCCTACAGGCGGTGAAAAACAACTGATACGGATACTGACCGGCCTTGAGGTGCCTCACGACGGCCTTCCAATTGATGTAAGCGTAGCCGTCCACAACGTAGCCACTGCAGCTGCAGTCTATGATGCCGTAGAAAAATCACAGCCACTGATATCCCGTGTCGTAACCGTTACCGGTGATGGGGTTCATGGTCAAGGCAACGCGTCGGTATTGATAGGCACACCCATACAAGAACTCATTGAACAATTCGGTGGCTACACCGACAAAGCGCAAAGACTAATCATAGGCGGCCCAATGATGGGCTTTACCGTATCGTCTGACCAGATCCCTGTTACCAAAACCACAAACTGTATCCTGGTAGCAAGTCCGCAGGAAACCAGTCCACCCGACACTCACTATCCCTGCATCCGCTGCGGAGACTGCATGGACGTCTGCCCGGTCAGCCTGTTACCTCAACAACTCTACTGGTACGCGCGCGCGCGCGACTTTGACAAACTACAGAATTATCACCTGTTTGACTGTATCGAGTGCGGCTGCTGCGCCTATGTCTGTCCAAGCCAGATACCACTGGTGCAATACTATCGTTTTGCAAAGACAGCAATATGGGAACAGGAACGCAGCCGCTCTAAATCCAGTCTTGCTCGTCAGCGTTTTGAATTCCGGGAAGATCGGCTGGAGCAGGAAAAACGTGAACGCGCCGAACGTATGCGCAAGAAAAAAGCCGCCCTGAATAAACCGAAAGCCGGTTCGGATGCCAATGAAGACCCCAAAAAGGCCGCTATCAAGGCTGCGCTGGAACGCGTTAAAAAGAAACAGGCCACCAGGGGTGTCGAAAAAACCAATGTGGACAACCTGACCCCGGATCAACAGGGTAAAATCCAGCAAATTAATGAAAGACGGGCAACCACACAAGTGCCCGCTCAAAACGGCCAAACAGATCAAGCCGATAAGCCCGGCACTTGATTACTAACGGAGACAGTATGTCATTTATCAGCGCCAGTTCGCCTCACCAACAAAACAACAATAGCGTACCCGATGTGATGCGTATGGTGTTGCTGGCTCTGGTGCCTGGGGCACTGGCCTCAGTGTTTTATTTCGGCGTTGGCGTACTGGTGAATATCGTGATTGCATCCGCCACCGCACTAGCATGCGAAGCCGCCATGCTGAACATGAGGCATTATCCTGTCAGACGTTACCTGTCAGATTATAGCGCGCTGGTCACTGCCATATTGCTGGCACTGGCACTGCCAGCGACGGTTCCATGGTGGCTGACTGTCATAGCGATCAGCTTTGCAATCGTTGTCGCCAAACATTTATATGGAGGGCTGGGCTATAACCCTTTTAACCCGGCCATGATTGGCTATGTCGTCGTACTGATCGCGTTTCCCAGGCAAATGACGCAGTGGCCGATACCTCAACCCGGTGGCTCATTGGGCCTGCTTGACACCCTGTCACTGCAACTCTTTGGGCAACTGGCAGATATGAATACCCTGGATGCAGTAACCTCGGCCACGCCGATGGACCAGATCAAGACCGGTATCGGACTAAATAAAACCATCAGTGAAATCAGTAGTAACTCTTTATTTGGCAATGTTGCCGGCAAGGGATGGGAATTAATTAATCTGTTGTTCCTGGCTGGCGGCCTGTGGTTATACTGGAAGAAGGTTATCAACTGGCAAGTACCACTCGCGGTACTGAGCGCACTGTTCTTCTGGTCGTGGATGTTCAACATGTATGATGGTGACCTTTACAGCTCGCCGTTCTTTCACTTGTTCAGTGGCGGCACCATGTTGTGCGCTTTTTTCATCGCCACCGACCCGGTCACGGCCAGTACCACTTTCTGGGGTCGCCTGATCTACGGCATGGGTATTGGCATTCTTACTTTCGTGATACGCACCTGGGGCGGCTACCCGGACGGCATTGCCTTTGCCGTTATCCTGATGAACATGGCCGTGCCAACCATAGACTACTACACCCAGCCACGCGTATTCGGCTACCCGGAAGATGACTGATCATGCGTAACACCATCATCTCTGCCATTATACTCAGCCTGTTTGCGATCATCGGCACCGCGCTGGTGTCATTTACTTATGATGCAACCCGCGAGAAAATAAAAACCAATCAGCGCATGGCTCTGCTGCGTAACCTGCACAGTATTATCATGCCGGATGAGCATGACAATGATATCTTTACCGATGTCGTGATGGTCAACAACCCAACATTACTGGGCAGCGACAAACCGATACCGGTATACCGCGCGCGCAAACAGGGGAAACCGGTTGCTGCAGTCATCGCCTCCGTTGCACCCGGTGGTTATAATGGCAATATCCACCTGCTGGTAGGAATTTATCAGGATGGCAGCCTGGCTGGAGTGCGTGTTGTCCGACATATCGAAACACCGGGGCTGGGTGATTCAATCGATGAACAAAAATCTGACTGGATACTCGGTTTCAGGGGCAAATCACTGCTAAAACCACAAAAGAGCAGCTGGAAGGTCAAGCGCGACGGTGGCGAGTTCGACCAGTTTACCGGGGCAACCATTACCCCGAGGGCGGTAGTTAAGGCAGTTTACAACAGTCTGGTATACTTCAAACAAAACCGCGAACTGCTGTTCCGTCCTATGCCAGAGCCTATGCCAGACATGAGACCAATACCCGACATCAAACCAGGCCAGAAACCAGCTGATGCACAACAAGAGACCATGCAACCATGAATAACGGCTTAGCTAAAATTGCCCGGGATGGCCTGTGGGATAACAACCCCGGTCTGGTGCAACTGCTCGGCCTGTGCCCGTTACTGGCCGTTACCGGTACGCTGGTCAATGGGCTGGGGCTGGGGTTGGCCACCTTGCTGGTCATGATGGCCTCCAATATCACCGTTTCACTCATCCGCAACCTGGTTCGATCCGAGGTTCGTATTGCGGTTTATGTACTGATTATCGCGTCATATGTCACTGCGGTTGAACTGGCGATGCAGGCTTACTTTTATGACCTGTACAAGATACTGGGAATCTTCATCCCTCTTATTGTCACCAATTGCGCGATCATTGGCCGGGCCGAGGCCTTTGCATCTAAAACGACTCCACTCAATGCAGCCACCGATGGCCTGTTTATGGGTTTGGGTTTTACGGCAGTACTGGTGGTACTCGGTGGTATGCGTGAACTGATTGGTATGGGCACCATACTGGCGCAGGCACATATCATGTTCGGCGAGGCCGCCCGCAACATCACTGTGCAATTCAGTGAGACGCATGATGTTTTTCTACTTGCCATCCTGCCACCCGGCGCTTTTATTGGCCTGGGTCTGATGATTGCCGTAAAAAATGTTATTGATCGACGCATGGCCGCCAAAGAAATCCTGTCTCAAACACAAGTCGTTAGCAGCCCCAGCCAGGCCTGAGTACACTTATTCATGAACGCCAGTAAACGGCAGGAAATTTTCGCGCGCCTGCAAGCAGCCAACCCCGAGCCGACAACCGAGTTACACTACCAGAACACCTTTCAGCTACTGGTAGCCGTCATGCTTTCTGCTCAATCCACTGATGTGGGCGTTAACAAGGCCTGCAAAGGTCTGTTTAAAAAAGTCAAAACACCTGCCGCCATGCTCAGGCTCGGGGAAGATGGGCTAAAGCAGTACATTAAAACCATCGGCCTGTATAACACCAAGGCAAAAAACGTCATCAAAACCTGCGCCATGCTGGTTGAACTGCACCAGGGCAAGGTGCCAGATGATCGCACAGCCCTGCAGGCCTTACCCGGGGTTGGGCGCAAAACCGCCAACGTCATTCTGAACACCGCTTTTGGTCACCCGACTATCGCGGTAGATACCCATATCTTCCGTATTTCCAACCGTATCGGACTGGCCCCGGGCAAGACGGTTGACCTGGTAGAGAAAAAACTTCTAAAAGTAATACCTGAAGAATACATTCACGATGCACATCACTGGCTGATACTGCATGGACGCTACACCTGTATCGCCCGCAAACCTCGTTGTGGTTCCTGTATCATTGAAGACCTGTGTGAATACCGGCAAAAAACGGAATAAACAATATGGTCAGTCAGGATCAAGAGCAGCTACGTATGCAATATTACCGGGCGTGGGAAAAACACCGCTCCGGTGAGGTGCTGGAACCACTGGAAAGCCTGCTGGCCGATATCATTGTTATGCATCCGGAATATCATCAAACCATCGAGGCCCTGGGGCAGGAAGAGGATGACAGCACCACCGCAACAGACCAACACAACCCGTTTTTACATATGGGTCTTCACATCGCACTATTAGAACAAGTCCAGACTAACAGGCCTGACGGAATAGCAGCTATTTATAACAAGCTCCTGAACAAGCATCAGAATGAACATCTGGTGCAACATTTAATGATTGATTGCCTTGCAGAGGCGCTATGGCAAGGCCAGCACAGCCCGGGCGGGCCCGATGAAAATCAATATAAAGAATGTCTGGAAAAATTACAGTAATCAGGCTGGTCAAATATTACCCATTGTTAATTACGGGTTAATTTTTTAACATTTCGTGAAACTTCACAGTTAAGACTCTGTCATATTGCATACAGTTTGACCTTCTGGTAGCTTTCACAGGCTTACAGGCTGCTCAAACAGTAGTTTTACACGCAATTTTATTTAATAAAAACATTTGGAGAGATTTACCATGCCTATTACCCCGAACCAGAAACCCCTGGCTGCAGCAGTTGGTGCAGCATTCGTAACCAGCATGACCGCAGGGTTGTCCACCGCAGCCCATGCCGATCAAACACCTTTTGCAGCCACCAACATGTCAGACGGTTACATGGTACTGGCTGCCAAAGATAAAGAAGGTAAATGTGGTGGCAGCATGTCAAAAGAAGGCACCAAAAAGATGGAAGGTAAATGCGGCGGCGACATGAAGAAGAAAGAAGGCAAGTGCGGCGGCAGCATGAATAAGGCCGATATGAAGAAAATGGAAGGTAAATGTGGTGGCAATATGAAAAAAGGCGACATGAAGAAAATGGAAGGCAAGTGTGGCAGCGGAACGAAAAAAGCTGACATGAAGAAAATGGAAGGTAAATGTGGTGAAGGCAAGTGCGGTGGCTCCATGAAAAGCGCCGATACCAAAAAAGGCAGCATGAAGAAAATGGAAGGTAAGTGCGGTGAAGGTAAATGCGGTGGCAACAAGAAATAAGCACCGTATAAAATGAACACAAAGCATTATGCTGTTCATGGCGCCGGCCTCGGCCTGAGGCGAACCCTGATGGGTTCGCTGGCCGAGCAGCCAGCCAACCAGATTGGTTTCATGGAAATCGCACCGGAGAACTGGATGCGTGTAGGTGGCAGCCTGGGCAAGCAGTTTCGTAAATTCACCGAGCAATATCCGTTTATCTGCCACGGTCTGTCACTATCTATTGGCAGCCCGGCCCCACTGGACGTGGATTTCCTGAAGGAATTAAAAATCTTTCTGAAAACCCATGACATTAAATTCTATTCTGAGCATCTCAGCTACTGCAGTGATGAAGGCCACCTGTATGACCTGATGCCAATCCCGTTTACCGAAGAGGCGGTGCACCATGTTGCGTCTCGTATCAAACAGGTACAGGACATCCTCGAACAACGCATTACGATGGAAAATATTTCCTATTACGCCGCGCCCGGTCAGGAAATGAAAGAAATTGACTTTATTAATGCCGTGCTCAAGGAAGCTGACTGTGACCTGCTAATGGACGTAAACAATATCTACGTCAACAGCATCAACCACCGCTATAACGCCGAAGAATACCTGCGTGGCTTGCCAGCTGAGCGAGTCAGCTACATACACATTGCCGGTCATTTCGATGAGGCTGAAGACCTGCGTGTTGACACGCATGGCGCCGATATTATCGACCCGGTATGGGCCTTGCTTGATACCGCATACGATCACTGTGGTGTAGTGCCCACTCTGCTGGAACGTGATTTCAACATCCCCCCCCTGGCTGAGCTACTGGGTGAAGTCGACACGATCATTCGCTACCAGCAAAAATGGACAACTGACGATGTCAACGAACACCAGCTTACCCAGCGATAAACAACCCGAATTCATACGCAAGCAGTATGAGTTTGCCGCACATATCCGTGACCCGGAAAATGCACCACGCCCGGATGATGTTGAATCACGGCGTATGGCTATATACAGCGAACTGTTCTACAACAATGTCGAAGGTTTTATTTCAGGCGGATTTCCGGTCATACGCAGCCTGTATTCAGATCAGGACTGGCACAGCCTGGTAAGATGCTTCTTTAGCAGCCATCACTGCAAGACACCGCTGTTTCTGGAAATCGCTCAGGAGTTTCGCCACTATCTGGAATCAGAACGTGATAACCCGCAGGACCCGCCCTTTCTGAAAGAACTGGCGCATTATGAATGGGTCGAAACAGCCATCAGCATCGCCGAAGAAGAAATAGACGATACCAATGTTAACCTGACAGGTAACTTGCTCGATGGCATCCCGGTGCTGTCGCCACTCGCGATGCCGCTGCAATACCAGTTTGATGTTCAGCACATTAAATCCGACTATCAACCCGATAACCCGCCTGAGCAACCAACCTGTATCATCGTATACCGCGACCGATTGGATGAAATCGGCTTCATGGAAATCAATACCGTCACCCTGCGTCTGGTGCAACTGATCGCCGAGCATCCTGGGCATACCGGACGACAACACCTGCAACAGATAGCAAAAGAATTGAACCATCCTAAACTGGACGTTGTCATAAACGGTGGAACCGAAACACTGGAAACGCTGCGTGATAAAGAAATTATCCAGGGTTCCAGAAAATAAATCAGCCCGCTAACTGCCTTTTATCAGGGCTGAACTAAAAAACACCTTACGAGGATGGAGATATGTTTATAAAGCTGCAACAGCTGCTTGATAGCACCCGTGTACTTGATTTTCTTGCCCCGCTGGCACTGCGCCTGTATCTGGCCCCTCTATTCTGGATGGCGGGCATGAACAAGGTAAATGGTTTTGAGGGTACTGTAGGCTGGTTTGGAAACCCAGACTGGGGTCTGGGGCTACCCTTCCCGACCCTGCTGGCCGGCCTGGCAACTGCGACCGAAGTCGGTGGCGCAATATTGCTGGTATTCGGTCTGGGAGTACGCTGGATATCTATACCGCTGATGATCACCATGCTGGTCGCGATATTTTCCGTCCACTGGGGACACGGCTGGCAAACCATAGCGGATGCAAAATTCTGTATGTTTAACTGCGCTGACGCAATTGATGCATCTGAACGACTCAGTGCCGCCAAGGGTATCTTGCGTGAATACGGCAACTACGACTGGTTGACCGGACAGGGTGGCATTACCATTCTGAACAACGGCATTGAAATGGCCACAACCTATCTCATTATGTTACTGGCCCTGTTCTTCATCGGTGGTGGACGTTACTTCAGTGCGGATTACTGGATTGCACGGCGTTTCATGAACAAGGACTAGTCGCATGCGATGCGGTTCATGCTGCCTCACAGTACCCCGAAGGGTTGCACCATAGAACCTTACTGGTTCATTATGGATACCCTAACCGTCGTACCGGCGGTTCAGGGCAATTGTGATGTCTCATAGAATCCCTGTCGGGTTCATCATGAGTCCCTCACCCGTATCGGGTCGAGGCAACCACATCCTACGATATAAAACGACCTTCATTTACAGAAAACAGGCATCACCTGCTTTCTGTAAAACCATGTTAATAAGAAACCGGAAGGTGTATCCTTTAACACATCAGTAATACGGCACGCAGCCAGTTGCTGGGCTGCTCCTGATATCTATTTTCCAATCAGGTCGCTTCTATAACCACTTGTTTTATATGTATTATTGATGCCAAATGAAATACTTGCTGATCCTCATTGCTGCCTCGTCAGCTATCTCCTATAGCCTGTCCGCCAGATCAGAGCCGCTGGATGTAGCGAGTAATAATAATGAACCCATCGGTCATTATGCTTACTTCCTTAAAGAAACAACCTCACCCTTATCGCTGAAGGATGCCATCAACGCATTTTCAGATGAGCACTTCACCCGTTCAAAAGAGGCCTTTCTGAGTTTTGGCATCGGTTCAAAAGCCGTGTGGCTCAGATTCGACATCCGCAACCGAACTAACTCAACTGTTAGCAAACGCCTGATGATCAAGAATTCATGGATCGACAAAATCGATGTTTACTTTCTACGCAATAATCAGGTAGCGCAGAGTTATCATACTGGCGATGCGCAACCGTTCTCCGTGCGTCCTTTAGAAAATCGATTTTTTATCTTCGACCATGTGTTTCAACCCGGTACGACCACGCTGTATATCCGCACCGCAACACCCGACCCGATGGTTCTGCCTGTCTATCTGAGCAGCATCGATGCATTTGTTGATAGGCAAATGCTTGAAGCCTATAGCTATGGTTTTCTATATGGCGGTATTTTTGTATTACTGGCCTACAACCTGATGCTTTTCTTTAGTCTGAAAAGCTCGCGTTACCTGTATTACTCGTTCTATCTGACCTTCTTTCTGATTACAAATATTTCCTATACCGGGCATGGATTCATGTGGCTATGGCCAGATTCTCCGCGATGGCAGTTATGGTCTAATCCGGTTTTAATGATGGCATTTGCGATCAGCGGACTGCTGTTTGCGACACGTTTTCTCAACACAAAAAAATATTTTCCACGGCTTCATCGTACCGTAATCTATGGTAGCGCAGGCTTTGCTGCCATGCAGGTATTGGCAGTCGTCAGTGGCAGTCATCTGGCCGCCCTGTTGCTTGCGTTCTTTTTTATCTTTGTGTTTTCAGCAAGCATGGTTTTTCTTGGCGCCATATCGCTTTATGCCGGTAATAAATCTGCAAAATACTTTCTGGCTGCATCCATTACCCATGTAAGCACCTCGTCTGTGACGGCACTGGTAGTCTGGGGAATCATGCCTTACAGCATTCTTGCCTACCGTGCGATTGATATTGGCATGATGATAGATGCCATCCTGCTGGCTATGGCGCTTGCCGATCAGTTCCGTATAAGCCGACAGGGGAAGATACAGGCAGAAAAACTGGCCAAGGTTGACCCACTAACGGAAATAAATAATCGTCGTGCTTTTTACCAGTTTGTCAGGCCAATATGGAGTACCGGCCAGCGCCACAAACATGATATGTCTATCATTCTGCTGGACATTGACCGGTTTAAGCGCATCAATGACACCTATGGCCATGCACATGGCGACAGGGTGCTGATCAGTCTGGCCACTATGCTTAAAAATGAAATACGTGCGGGTGATGTTCTGGCTCGATGGGGCGGAGAAGAATTTGTTCTTTTCCTGCCCGAGACCCGTCTGGACACGGCGAAATCCATCGCAGAAAGGTTTCGAAAGAAAATTTCAGAACTCTGTATACAGGCAGGCAGCGACACCCTTTTTATAACGGTCAGCCTGGGTGTTGCTCATACTGACAAGGCAGATATGACGATTGACAAGCTGATTACAGCTGCAGACAAACAACTCTACAGCGCCAAAGAGCAAGGGCGCGACAGGGTTTGTTAGGTTATTTCTTGCCAATCAACTCTATTTCGTATCCGTCCGGATCGGCTACAAAGGCAATAATTGTTGTGCCGGCATTCATGGGCCCGGCATCGCGGATGATTTTACCACCACGCTCACGTATTGCATTTGTCGTCTTATAGACATCATCAACTTCGATTGCGATATGGCCAAAACCATCACCGAGTGAGTAAGCGGAAGTATCCCAGTTATGTGTCAATTCAATAACCGTTTGCTCTGACTCATCCCCATAGCCGATAAATGCCAGGGTAAATTTACCGTCCGGGTAATCCTTCTGGCGCAGTAATTTCATGCCAAGGGTTTGCGTATAAAAATCTATGGATTTTTGTAAATCACCGACGCGTAACATGGTGTGTAACAAGCGCATGATATTCTCCTTGAAATGCAGATCCCCTCTCCTTCAGGGAGAGGGTTAGGGTGAGGGGATAAATTTAATGCTTTTTGCTTTTATATCCCCTCATCCTAACCTTTTCCCTAAGGGAGAAGGGACGAAAGGATTAACATATCACTTAGCGCTTACGCTTCGCCCCAATCCGTAACCGTAACGCATTAAGCTTGATAAAGCCTTCAGCATCTTTCTGATCATACGCACCTTCATCATCTTCAAAGGTAGCAATGCGCTCGTCAAACAGACTGTCGGTTTCAGATGCACGTCCGACCACTGCCACATTGCCTTTATATAATTTCAGACGCACCTTACCGTTAACGGTTTTCTGCGAGACATCAATCAACTCCTGCAGCATCTCGCGCTCCGGGCTCCACCAGTATCCATTGTAGATCAATGTCGCATAACGCGGCATCAGCTCATCTTTCAGGTGTGTCGCTTCGCGATCCAGCGTTAGAGACTCCATCGCACGGTGACCTTTTAGCATGATGGTACCGGCCGGTGTTTCGTAGCAACCGCGTGACTTCATACCGACATAACGGTTTTCAACAATATCATCACGGCCAATGCCGTTGTCGCCGCCGACCTTGTTCAGGTACTCCATAACCTGTGCCGGACTCATGGTCTTGCCATCAATCGCGATTATGTCACCCTTTTCATAGCTCAGTTCAATATAGGTAGCTGTATCCGGTGCCGTTTCCGGCGACACACTCCAGCGCCACATGGAATCTTCCGGCTCGGCCCACGGGTCTTCCAGAATGCCGCCTTCATAGGAAATATGCAGCAGGTTGGCATCCATTGAGTATGGGGATTTTTTGCCTTTTTTGAAATCAACCGGGATGTCATGTTGTTCGGCATAGGCCATCAGTTTCTCGCGCGAGTTCAGGTCCCATTCTCGCCAGGGTGCAATCACCTTGATATCCGGTTCCAGCGCATAGGCACCGAGTTCAAAGCGCACCTGATCGTTACCTTTGCCGGTTGCGCCGTGCGATATTGCATCGGCATCGGTATCACGCGCAATCTCGACCAGACGTCTGGCAATCAATGGTCGTGCAATGGAGGTGCCCAGCAGATACTCACCTTCATAAATCGCATTGGCGCGGAACATTGGAAACACGTAGTTACTGGCATATTCTTCACGCAGGTCCTCGATATAAATTTCCTTTACGCCCATGGCCTCGGCCTTCGCGCGTGCCGGTTCGACCTCTTCGCCCTGCCCGATATCGGCAGTAAAAGTAACCACCTCGCAATCATAGACATCAACCAGCCACTTCAGAATAATGGATGTATCCAGGCCACCGGAATAGGCCAGTACTACCTTGCTGATCTTGTTATCTGACATCGAAAATTACTCCCACCATTGTATGCGTGGGAATTATACCGGTTTAGCGGCACCAACGGGAGTTTTGAGGATGGAACACAGCAGTAGCCATGTCGGCAGGACTACTCAGAAAGGTTTTTCCAGTTTTATTTCTACGCGGCGATTCAGTGCGCGCCCCTTTTTGGTCTTGTTACTGGCGACCATTTTGCGATCGCCGTAGAAACGTTTTTTAACCAATTTAGCTGGGACTTTCAATAAGGCAAGGTACTCGGTAACGACATTGGCGCGCTTTTCTGACAAGGTCATGTTTTCAAACCGGCCGCCTTCTGCACTGGCATAACCGTTGACGGTAATCAGACGTATATTCTTCTCGAGCTTGATGTATCTCGCCAGTCTTTGCAGTGCTTCCTTGGCCTGTTCATCCAGATAGTAATCATTAGGCTGGAAATAGACCTTTGAATTTCTCAGTTGGTCATAACCATAGGGAAATAACTGCGTGACACAGGTACGAAATTTCTGTAACGCATCCTGAAAGCGTATCGGGCTAATAGCGATCTCGACCTGACTCTTGCCTTCTGCAGCATCGACAAAACGCAGTGTTGGCTGCATGCCCTTTTCCAGCTCAGCGATCACTTGTTTGCTGCGGCCCGATTCCATATTAACCGGAACCTTACCCTTGATCAGGCTAACCGTCCCCATATCCTGCTTACTGGCAACATGGTTCCAGGCAGGTGGACGTGACTCGAAATTCGCCAGTGATGGTTGTGTAACGGGTTGTAGGGTGGTCAGGCGCATACGCAGGGGTTTCCCGGCCGCCTGAATAAATTCAGCCTTGCCGTATAGCGGAATGTCCTGCTTCATCACACACTTCAGGTAATTACTGCTGGTTACCCAGGTGGCCGATTGCATATCCAGCCCATAGTCCGGGTAAACCGCCTGAGCGGGGCCCGAAACTAGCACTAATGCAATGATTGATATAGAAAAAATTTTGTAACCCACGAGTATATCCACACCTATCGACCTATATACCCTATATATCGGATAGTTTTGGGGTTACTTTAGGGACTACGGTTTATTTGGCAGGTTTGGCTCTCTTCTTGCTACGCCTTAAACGTGACAGCAGACGCCTGGCCATTTCGCCCATCATTTCAGTCTGGGTCGGGTGTGGATGAATCGCATGTGCGACCTGCTCCAGTGTCATGCCGGCAGATACCATCATGACGCCCTGGCCAATCAATGTATCAGCATGGTCAGCCAGATAATGCACACCAATCACACGCTGGCTGGCCTTATCAACCACGATCTTGATCATGCCATGCAGTTCGTTATTGATCATCGCCTTGGCATCGATGCTCATTGGCATTTTCACCTCTACCGCATCAACACCCCTGGCCTTGGCCTGCTCGACAGACAGGCCGACGAAGGCCGCCTGTGGACGGGTGAAGATCACACCGCAGTCCTTGCTCTGGTCGTACTGCATGTCTTCACCAATAATGGTCGCTGCAGCAACCCGGCCCTGTTGCCCGGCGGTATGCGCCAGCATCAGTCCACCGATCACATCACCGACAGCAAAGATATGCGGCACACTGGTACGACAGCGGCTGTCAGCCGTGATAATGCTGCGTTCACTGGCCACACCCGCCTTGTCCAGATGCAGTGGCTCCAGTACCGGTCGCTTACCGGTAGCCATAACGAGATAGTCGACCGTAGTCGTGCGGCTCTTGCCATCAGCATCTTCATAGGCCAGTTTGACCGCACCGGGCTTGCCCTTGATGGATTTGAGTTTGGCCGAGGTGATCACAGTCAGGCGTGGCTCATCCTGTAATACAGCGGTGAGCTGTTTGGCAATCTCGGGTTCGACTTCAGCCAGGATTCGATCTTGTGCTTCCAGTAAGGTCACTTTGGCACCAAAGTCCTGGAAGATCTGTGCCATCTCCAGACCGATTGCGCCGCCACCGATCACACCCAGCCGTTTCGGTGGCTGCTCCAGTGTCCAGACGGTATCCGATGTCAGTACACTGCCATTCGCAACGCCTTCTTCTGCACCCGGTATCGGCGGGATAAACGGCGGCGCACCGGTTGCTATTACGGCACAGCCAAAGCTGATGCGTTCGCCCTGTGTACCATCACCGGGAACATCACGCGTATGCGGGTCTTCACTATTTCCTGCTGTATCGATAAACACAGAATGGTCGTCAGCGAAACGGGCAAAACCCTGTATGACCTTGATCTTGACGCCCTGGTCGGTCTTCAGCGCCATTGATCCACGTGTTTCGAGTACGTTACGGCGCGTGGCTTCCAGCTTGTCCCAGTTCAGTTTTGCCTTGTTGGTGCCTTCTATGCCCAGGTGTTCGTCATGGGCACGGTCACGCATGCGATCAGCGGCGGCACGCCAGGCCTTCGACGGGATACAACCACGCCACAGGCATTCACCACCGGGGAACGGTGCATCATTGATCATTGCGACTTTCATACCATGTCCGGCCAGATCACGGGCACAGTCTTCACCGCCCGGACCACCACCAATAATGACCACATCGTAATCCCAGTCACCTTCCGGTATTGCCGGGCCGGTTGGGCCCATCCAGATATCTGGCTGTTCGATCAGTTTCTTGAGTGTGTTCAGGTACAGGCCGACCTCGGCGCCATTCACCACGCGATGATCCGAGGTCATGGTCAGCGGCATGCCTTCCGGGCCGGACGCGGATATCGCCAGTATTGCAGCGGTACCCGGGGTCGGGATGGCATCAAAATAGCTCACCCCCATCATGCCCATGTTGGACACCATGAAGGTCGGGTTGGCATATTCTTCCGGTTTCAGACGACGCTTGCGTGCACGATTAACCAGACCTTTCCAGTCTTCGTTCAGGGACTCCAGATCACGTGACTCACAATGCCGCAACACCGGTACCACTAGTCCGCCACCCTCGGCGGATACGGCCATGCCAATATCAACATTGCTGCGCTCGACCAGTTTATCGACTGGCTGATAACACGAGTTCATAGTGGGATGCTTTAACATCGCCTCGGCACAGGCCTTCGCAATCGCCACGGTCACAGAAACACCTTTGGCCTTGGCCGCCTTGATCAGTGCGCCAGGTTTGGCATTGACGCTCATACGGAAGGTTGGCATGGTCAGGGATGCAGTCATGGTATGGCTGATTGCCCTTTCCATTGCATTCATCGGCCGGCCATTACCCGGCACCTGGATCTCGGGCATGATCATGCCAGCAGTCTGTGCCTGCGCAGCCGCAACCGGCTGTACGCGCCGTACATCGCTGGCAACCACTTCGCCCTGCGGGCCAGTGCCTTTAACTTCATTCAGATTGACCCGCATTTCGCCGGCCAGTTTCCGTGCATACGGGGTCACCGCCAGACCATTCGGGCGTGCAGCCGGCTCGGCTGAATCCAGTGTCGCTGGTGATGGGGCTGCCGCCGCCGCGGTGGTCAGAGACGCGGCCGAATCGCTGCTGGCAGTTGACGGGCTTGCTGCCTCAACGGCTTCAACACGACGAGAATCGGTTACTACCTGCTCAGGCTTCTCAACCAGATAACCCACTGCGCCACCCACTTCTACTACACTGTCCACCTCGACCAGCGGTCCGGACAGGTATCCATCACGGAACACTTCCAGATCCATGATCGCCTTGTCGGTCTCAACCTGGGCAACGATATCACCGCGTGAGATCTTGTCGCCCGGCTGGTTTTGCCATTCAACCAGCAGACCTTCGGTCATGGTATCGGAAAGCTGTGGCATCTTGATGGTGTACAACGCGCCTTCAGGTGCCGCTACGTCATCAGCATCCTCAGTCACGCTACTCTCAACATCGGCCGGGGTGCTGGATTCAGCTGGCTCCGCAACCACTTCTGTTTGTTCACTGGCTCCACTATCGGTCTGTACCGGCGCATCGCCTTGCTGTTGCACCAGCTCAGCACTGGCAACGATATACGCCATCGCGCCGCCAACCTCGACTACCGCATCAACGTCAGACAACGGTCCTGACAGATAACCATCACGGAATACTTCCACATCCATAATCGCCTTATCGGTTTCTACGGTTGCGACAATGTCGCCACGGTTGACCTGGTCGCCAATTTCTTTTTCCCAGCTCACGACCACACCTTCGGTCATGGTGTCGGACAACTGCGGCATTTTAATTACATGTGTTTCAGACATAACTACCCGGTGAAATTTGTTTTATTGGGTCTGGTTGTCAGGACGCCCGTTCAGGTGCGTCCGAACATTTTCAGTACGGCATCCACGACATTATGAATATCGGGAATCGCTGCACGTTCCAGTTTATGGTTATACGGTATCGGCGTGTTTTCGGCCGAGACCCGTACGGGTGGTGCATCCAGTTCGTAGAAGCAATCCTCATTGATAATCGCCATCACCTCGGCACCCACACCAACGGCCGGTTCTGCCTCTTCAACGATCACCGCACGATGGGTCTTGCTCACCGAACGTTTGATGCCTTCTCTATCCAGTGGGCTAAGGCAATACAGATCAACCACCTCGGCATCAATGTTGTGATTGCGCGACAGGATTTCTGCTGCCTGCTGGCACCAGTAAACCGAAACATTGTAGCCAAACAATGTTACGTCCTTGCCGCCCCGGCTGATTTCCGAGCCTTCCAGCGGCAGGAAGTATTCTTCATCCGGCACGTCGCCTTTCATGTTGTACATCATCTCGTGTTCATTAATGAACACCGGATCATTACAACGCACGGCGGATTTCAGCAAGCCATAGGCCTGACGTGGACTGGATGGGGTCACGACACGCAAACCGGCAATGCCCATGAATACCTTTTCCATACGTGCTGAATGCTGCGCACCCAGCATATGTGCTGTGCCGCCGGGCGAACGTACGACGACTGGCGCCATCAACTGACCGCCTGACATATAATGTACCTTGGCGGCAGTGTTGAATAACTGATCCATTGCCAGCCAGGCAAAATTGACCGACATGATTTCGATAATCGGACGACAACCCAGAAAAGACGAACCGATACCCAGGCCGGTAAAGCCGTTTTCAGAAATAGGTGTATCAATGACACGTTCCGCACCGTATTTCTCATACAGGCCTTTGGTTGCCTTGTAGGTACCACCGGCCACGCCGATGTCTTCACCCATGCAATATACCAGCGGGTCACGTGCCATTTCTTCATCATGGGCGCGCTGTAGCGCTTCCCAGAACATAATTTCAGCCATTACCTGGACCCTCCTTTTACATAAGGATCATTCTCGGTCATCACATACTTGTGCAACAGATCCATCGATGGCTCAGGTGATTCTTCAGCGAACCTGATCACCTCATTTTCAATTTCTTCAAGAATCTCGGCATCCATAGCCTTGAATTTTTCTGCGCTGGTCTCACCGGCCTCGATCAGGCTATCACGCAGCATGATAATCGGATCACGCCCGCCCCACATGCGCTCTTCTTTCTTTTCGCGGTAGGCATTGGAATCTGACATCGAGTGACCCCGATAACGATAAGTCATCAGCTCAAGGAAATAGGGGCCCTTGCCAGAACGGACATGATCAACCGCCTTTTGAGCCGCCTCGTAAACCACTTCCACATCCTGACCATCCGCCTGTGCCGATGGAATGTTATAGCTCGATACACGCTTGTACTGGTCCACTACAGCGGTAGAGCGATCAATGCGCGTACCGATACCATATAGATTGTTCTCGCACACATATAACACCGGCAGGTTCCATAGCTTGGCCATATTCAGTGACTCGTGGAAGGTGCCCTGGTTATTGGCTGCATCACCCAGGAAGCATATGCAGATCTCATCACCGCCCTTCATCTGAATACCCTTGGCGATCCCGGCAGCCAGCGGGAACGGCCCGCCTACCAATGCATAACCACCCATAAAGCGTTGCTCGACACCAAATATATGCATCGAGCCACCCAGGCCTTTACAGCAACCGGTTTCTTTTGCATACAGCTCGGCCATCACTACCTTCGGGTCCATACCGCATTTAATCGCATGCACATGGTCACGATAACTGGTGATTACGTAGTCCTGGCCTGGCCGTGCGGCCTCAAGAACGCCGTGGGCGCAGGCCTCTTCACCTGAATACAGGTGCAAAAAGCCGCCTATCTTGCGTTCGACATAGGCCTCGTAGCAACGTTCTTCAAAGCGCCGCGCAAACAGCATTTCACGCAGTAATTTCTTTTTGAGATCGGAATCCATAGGGCTCCCTGTTGTTCGTGTTCAGTCCGGTCAGCCGTAAACCTTGGTATACGACTGAGTGAAACGGCGTATGATCCCGATTTTAGCCCCCAAGGTCAAGAAAAAGCCCGTAAAGCTAAACCCGTTAAGTAAAAATATTTCTTTTTTATTCATTACGTTATACTATTTTCATGAATATTTTCTAAATCGCACTGTATACATAATTTCGCTTATTTACTTACATAATTAATGGTTTATATGACTGATTCTGCACCCACCACGCTTACTTTGACACAACCGGACGACTGGCACCTGCACCTGCGTGATGGTGAGGCACTGGCAGCGGTGGCTGACCATACAGCACAACAATTCGCACGCGCGATTGTGATGCCCAACCTCAATCCACCGGTCACTAACGCCCGTATGGCTGCCGACTACCGCAAAGCAATTATGGCCGTGTTACCTGACGATTCAGCCTTTGAACCGCTCATGACCCTGTACCTGACCGACAACACCCGCGCGGCCGATATTGAGCAGGCCCACGAGTCGGGCATGGTCAAGGCCGTTAAATTCTACCCGGCCGGTGCCACTACCAACTCCGATGCCGGCGTGACCGATCTGAAAAAAACATACCCTGCCCTGCATGCAATGGCTGCCTGTGGCATGCCGTTACTGGTGCATGGTGAGGTAACTGACCCGGACGTAGATGTATTTGACCGCGAAGCGGTGTTTATCGAAACCGTACTCAAACCGTTAATGGACGACATCCCTGAACTACGCATCGTACTGGAACACATTACCACCGGGCACGCGGTCAAACTGATCAATCAATCCGGCGAACGCCTGGCCGCGACCATTACCGCCCATCATCTGCTGATGAATCGCAACAGCCTGTTCAAGGGCGGCATCCGCCCACACCATTACTGCCTGCCGGTACTTAAACGTGAAACCCACCGGCTGGCCTTGCTGGATGCAATACGCAGTGGCCACCCACGCTACTTCCTTGGCACCGACAGCGCACCCCACGCCCGTGAAAACAAGGAATCAGCCTGCGGCTGCGCCGGCATGTACACCGCCCATGCGGCGATTGAATTATACGCCACTGCGTTTGAGCAGGCTGGCGTGCTGGACAAACTGGAGGCCTTCGCCAGTCTTAACGGCCCGGATTTCTATCGACTGCCACGTAATACAGAACAGATCACCTTACGCCGCCAGGACTGGCAGGTACCGGATAACTACCCGATGGGTATCAGCACGTTGATACCTTTGTATGCGGGTGAACATTTGCACTGGAAGCTGGGAACAGATTGATATCTGCATTTGCCCTCATAGCTCATGACAGAAAAATCATCACCCTGCCCGTGTGGCTCTGGAAAATCATACGATCAGTGTTGCGAACCCTGCCTGTCAGGTGAACACCCTGCCACCACTGCCGAAGCACTAATGCGTTCACGTTACACGGCTTATGTAGTCGGCGACAGTAAATACCTGTTAGCCACATGGCATGCAAGTACGCGACCGGAGACTCTCAAATTGCAAGAAAGTTTAAAGTGGCAGGGGCTGAAGATTAAATCAACTACCAAGGGGCAGCAGAGAGATACTAGTGGTACAGTTGAATTTGTTGCAGTCAGTAAAACAGATGGTCGTGCTCATAGACTTCATGAGAACAGTCGTTTTTCATATGAGGACAGTCAGTGGTTTTATATAGATGGTGGCGGCTAGTTACATCTGACGATATTATGATTTATACCTCATTCCTCAGTCATCTATGCGAAGCATAGATAATATAAAAACTTTATACATCACACGCAGCATCGAGCATTATGAGTTTAAAGGGATCGGTTGTTTGCGATAAATCATGCTGCGTACCCCACTCATCCTGTAACGTGTATGCTTCAACTTCAAGCTGACCCCAGCATGCGCCCTTATCGCTCCCATTATGCCATTGTATGAAATGCACCAGTTCATGCATAAGCCGGGACTGGTCTACAGCATCATTCCGATCAAAATCAGCATTAAGATATATGGTTAGTTTTTTGTTATAAAAACCTCTCAGGTTGGTTGCCTCGCAAGTTCCCTTATCATGAATACCATACTGACGGCACATATTAGCCTGATCTGTAATAACAATATTTGGTAACTCTACACGAGTGTCATACTCCGTGTACAAGTTGAGCCAGGCTATAAGCGATAAAAGCAGAACATCCATAACACCACCTACAAACAGGGGATTTTAATCTAGTATAGATGGCGCATCTATTTTTGCTGAAATATTCATGATTTAATCTGTGATAAAGTTTTTGTTGTAACACCTTTGAATAAATTTTATTTTTTAGATGCCAGATAATTTTTACAGATCAAAACAAACATTGTTACTACCCGTACGGGATACCTGATTACTGACACTCAGCCAGCGCCCGCTGACAGGCTGGCCGCTCAAGTAACCTTTTAACGTATGCTTTTAATGCTTCATGACTCTCAAGATATTTTTCAGACCAGAGAAGGTATGTCCCCACCATAATGTCGGCAGTTGTGAATTCATCACCGACCAGATAGTCACGATTTTTTAATTCCTTCTCCAGCACCCTTAAAACAAAGCCATATTGTTTTTTGGCCCACGGGATAATCTCGGGGACACGCCTTGACTCTGGCAGCAGGAATTCATGCATCACTGCCATCATAAAGGGAGGTTCCATTGTACCCGGCGCATAGAACATCCATTGTTCATAAATACGCCGTAACGGATCATCCATGGCCGGAGCCAGTTTATGTTCCGGGAATTGATCGGTTAACCAGTGACATATCGCACCGGATTCAAACATAACCTCTCCATCAATATCGATAGCCGGTACTGAGCCATGGGGATGGATGCTGCGGTACTGCCTGGACATCCCTTCGCCGGAGAATATATCTAAATATTCCAGTTGATAGTTTAAGCCCATTTCTTCCAGTAACCAGCGCGGGCGATGTGCTCTGGTCCGGGGTGTGTAGTACAGCTTGATTTTCATCTATAAATACTCCATTTTTTATCCCCTCGGTAACTGCTCCATGCGTTACTCTACCTCCTGCGTCCATGCAGTCGTCACCCCAACCCTCTCCCTGAGGGAGAGGGGGTGCATGAGTCCTGAATCAATCCACCTTGATCATATCCTGATCTTTCCAGTTATTTCGCAGCTGTAAATAGATGATGATATGCGTGATCACCAGAACCTGTACAAGAAAGCCGGGGATCAGGACTATCGGCATCATGACTACCAGATCGTTAGACGGTCCACCGGCAATATGAAACAGGCCACCGGTCTGGCTGAGTGCACCTATGCCAAGGGCGAGAGCAAAATCAAGTAACCCGAAATGATTCCACCGCAATAATGCTTTCCTGCTCAACCCTTGCTGATGAGTGATCCAGTAATAGACCATCGCTATCGCCCATACTGCTGTTATGGCGTCACCAAAACCGGCCATCAATGCAAAAAATGCCGGCAACTGCCCAATGCTATATAGCATCACAAAACCCAGCCCCAGTGTACGTGTGCCATGCAGCATGACCAGCAGGCGCATATCCAGATTCAGAACATAACTTCGAAATGCTGAGTGATAACGATAGGTCGCACCAAACAACGCCAGCGCCACCCCACCCGTAACAAAAAGCATCGCGGGTGGCTGACCAGCTTCAGGTATAAAAAAACCGTTCTGACCCAGCAACACAATAAGGCTAAACCAGGCGAGCAGTACAACTGCGGTGAAATAGTGCGCATTCATGCTGGACGAGCTGTCTGTCTGGCCAAGCCCTGTTGACATTGATTTCATCATTTCTCTCCTCGTAGTGACTTTCATATTAAAAGTCACTACAGCATAGTACAGTTACTTTCAATATACAAGTGACTGTTATTCTGCTACGCTCAGATGATGAGCCCATCCCGAAAAACACCACCAAAACCGGCTCGTCTGCCCTGCCCATTGGCCAGTAGTCTGGATATATTTGGAGACAAATGGAGTCTGCTGGTCATTCGCGACCTGTTTTTTGGCAAAAAGACCTTTGGCGAATTTCAGAAATCGCCCGAGCATATTCCCAGCAATATCCTCGCGGAACGGCTCAAGCGCCTGGAATCTACCGGGATCATCCGCAAAAGCGCCTACCAGCAAAAGCCGGTGCGTTATGCCTATCTGCTGACTGAAAAGGGGGAGCACCTCGGGCCGGTCATGAAGGCCATGGTGGACTGGGGCAATAAATATATTCCCGGTACCTATTCATTTTCTGAAATCATGGAGATGATGAAAAAAAATAGTGGTTCACAAAATGAGTGACTTTAAACTGGATACTCGACTTGCAAAGGACTGCCGGGTTCTGGGAAAGATAAATACCAGCCTGTTGCTGTTGATGAATAATTCACTGGTACCCTGGTTCATACTGGTGCCACAGACATCTGAAACAGAACTGACTGATCTGTTGCCATCAGAACAAGCCGATGTACTGGAACAGATCAACCTGATTTCGGTTTTTATAAAAGAACACTTTGATATCACCCAACTCAATACGGCGGCTATCGGCAACATTGTAAACCAGTTGCATATTCATGTGGTTGGACGCGACCCTTCGGATTACTGCTGGCCAAACGTTGTATGGGGTACCCGTGAAAGAGAACCTTACTCCACTGAACAGCTGGATGACATCATGGGCGCACTTGGCGATCATCTTGGTGATAAATTCCAGATCAAGGAAATATTTCAGGAATAGTTTTCAGTTTGCCCGCTATAACCATCAATAAACGGGTGTAACCCGGAAGCCGCGTTGCTCAAGCAAACGCAGTATGCCTGTATCACCAGGCAGATGCAGGGCACCCACTGCGACAAAGGCTGCTCCGCCATCCAGATATTTTTGCATGCGGGTGATCATACGGTGGTTTCTTTCAACGATACCCTCACGGTTAAACGCCTGCATAAATTGCCCGTACTCACCGTTGGCTTCTTCCACGGCCATTTCCATCAGGCGTTTCAGATCGCGCGCCAGATAGGCCTCACGTATTTTTTTAAACTCAGCCCGGGTTTTCTGCTTGTCTGCTACCACACTGCGAACCATATCGACTTTTGCCTGTTTCGGCAGGTTTTCAAATACAGCCAGCTGTTCGTCAGCCGTCTCCAGCGCTTCGACTTGCTTGCCCTGACGCATGGCATCTGTATAGAGTTGTATATCCAGCCCTTGACCGGCAGAAGCACCCCCATCTTCGAGCTGTGCTACACCCAGTACTGACATCACTGCCCACGGCCGCATTTTTAGCGCTGCCTGTCGCGAGATCCCTAGTGCTGCAAGGCGCTCAGCAACCTGTTCAAACAGCTCCTGTCCGGTTATGGCAAGTAGCGTACGCTCGTCACCATAGTACATATTGCGCATCACCGCGGCGATGGTTGCGTAGTCCATTTTTAACTCGGTTAGTAAAACGCGTGCGCTGGAAAAGGCCTGCTGCACCGGTGGTGCCAGAGTGGTGACTTCTGCATCGCCAACATGCATGGTGCCAAATACATAACTGGGTTGCTGGCCCTGTTTTTCAACTTTCCACAACAGACCCTGACCAAGCGCGATTGCATCGGGCTGCTGCGACGGAGCTGCCAGCGCTTGTGAACACAACACCAGCGTAGCCAGCACAAGTGAACTGGCCAGCGTAATCCAGGGCCGAAGCCTGTGTCTTGCGTATTCCATACGTCGCTTTCCTGTGTTGTTCGACACTGATGAAAATGACACTTATCCGAGCTGTTTTATATTGAAGGTGTATTGCGTTGTTCCGTAACATCTGGCTTCAATAAGCTCGTTACAGTCTGTCGTATTTGCCCGGTGTGCGCAATAATCGCTTTTCGCAACGGCTTCCGATATGCTGTGCGCCATGAGCTCATCTACCAAAAGACCCGTAATGGCCCAGCGCTTTCGCGGTTATCTGCCCATCGTAGTCGATGTGGAAACGGCCGGCTTTGACCCGATCAAGGACGCCCTGCTGGAAATTGCTGCCGTAACCGTGCGTTACGGCTCAAGCGGGCGTCTGGAGCCCGATTCGACTATTAGCTGCCATGTGGAGCCCTTTCCGAATGCCAATCTGAACCCCGAGTCACTGGCATTCACCGGCATAGACCCGTTTCACCCGTTGCGCCTGGCCAAAAATGAGACGGACGCACTAACGCATATCTTCAAACCGATTCGCCAGGCGGTCAAGGACCAGAGCTGCACACGTGCGATCCTGGTCGGTCATAATCCATTTTTTGACCTCGGCTTTATCAATGCTGCCGTCGAACGCACAAAAGTGAAACGCAATCCGTTTCATCCATTCAGTACATTTGATACTGCTACGCTGGGTGGTTTGATGTATGGCCAGACGGTGCTGGCACGAGTGGCCAAGGCTTCAGGCATAGAGTGGGACAACGAAAGCGCGCATTCTGCGGTTTACGATGCAGAACGTACTGCGGAGGTATTTTGTCATATTGTGAATCGCTGGTCTGATATGCACCAGTAGTGATCGTGATGTGTTAGTGGCCGCGTATAGCCGCGGCCACTATACATAACCAGATAAAATCAGGCCTGCTGTTTCGCTTCCATCGCCTGCTTGGTTGCCTTCTGCAAATCACCATTCTGGAACATATCCAGCGTGATATCACAGCCGCCAATCAGTTCACCGTTGATGTAGATTTGCGGGAAGGTCGGCCAGTCGGCAAAGCGTGGCAGGTTTTCGAAGATTTCCGGGTCTTGCAGGATGTTTACATACGCAAACTCAATGCCGCAACCCTGCAGGGCCTGCGCTGCACGACTTGAAAAACCGCACTGTGGTAACTGTGGCGTGCCTTTCATGTAGATAATTACCGGGTTTTCATCTACCTGTTTCTGAATTTTTTCCAAAACGTCCATTAAATTATCCTCTTATTCAACTAGTTGTAGACACCTGCTAATTATGCGGCATCTGAAATACAGCCTCTGTAGCGCATTATATCGCCAGCAGGGACAGATAAACACATGTAGTCATTGCGGGTATATGGAGGCTTGGTCACTTTTTTTCAAGGGGAAGCGAGGGTAATGTGTTGCTACGCAACGGCTGGCGGGTTACGAGAACCCGAATGCCGCAAGAGTCTTTCATTCCTTGTCGAGAAGGGCGGGGATGAGGGGATATAAAGTAGATAAGATATATTTGATCCCCTCACCCTAACCCTCTCCCTAAGGGAGAGGGGACTTTATTTATAATGTCTTCATGCTCATGCGGCATCAACATTGCGCTGTAACCAGTATTCCAGCAGGGCCAGATGCCAGAGTTTGCTGCCCTGTATGCGGGTAAAATGCTTGTCTGGCTCTGCCAGCATACGCTCAACATAATCGCGCTGGTACAGCCCTCGCTGTTTACAGGCACTGGAATTGAGTATGTCACCCATGAAGTCAAGAAACCCGCCGCTAACATATTTCATTGCCGGCACCGGGAAATAGGCCTTTGGCCGGTCTATCACCGCATCCGGTAACAGCCCACGGGCAATCGCCTTGAGCGGGTGTTTGCCCCGGTTCTTAAGTTTGATTTCGGGCGGCATGCGCGCAGCCAGTTCAACCAGTTCCTGATCCAGGAATGGTACCCGTGCCTCCAGCCCCCAGGCCATGGTCATGTTATCCACGCGTTTGACCGGGTCATCGACAATCAGACTGGTCACATCGAGTCGCAATACCTGATCAAGATAGGTATCGGCATCGGGCTGCGTTAAGCGTTCCCTTACCCAGTCGCTGGTGTAGTCTTCGCCGGCAAACTCCGGACTCACCATTTGCAGATACTCATCATGGTCACGGTCGAAGTAGTTTTGCCGGAAGCGTTCTACCACATCACCCTGTGCCTCATGCATACGCGGATACCAGAAATAGCCTGCGAACACCTCGTCTGCACCCTGCCCGCTTTGTACCACTTTTACATATTTAGACACCTGCTCCGACAGCAGATAGAACGCGACTGCATCCTGCCCGAACATTGGTTCGGCCATGTTATCCACCACCTCGGGCAGGCGCTTTAGTACCTCTGAGTTGGGGATCAGTATTTTTTCATGCCGGGTAGCAAAATGCTGCGCCACCTGATCAGAATATTCAAATTCATTACCACGCTCTTCCTGCGTGTCTTCAAAGCCCACCGAAAAGGTGTGCAGCCCTTCAACACCGGCCTCGGCCAGCAGCCCGACCAACAGACTGGAGTCTATGCCACCGGATAACAGTACGCCCACCGGCACATCAGCAATGGTCTTACGTCTTTCTACTGCGCGTTTTAAACAATCATGTGTTACCTCGATCCACTCCCGTTCATTCATCGACTGCACTGGCCGGGTTGCATCCAGTTGCCAGTAAACCCGACGGGTAACACCACCACGCGCATCCAGGGTCATGGTGGTTGCCGGTTCGAGTTTGCGGATACCTTTCAGGATGGTGCGCGGTGCCGGCACAACCGCATGTAAGGTAAACAACATCTGCAGTGCAACCGTATCAATATCTGTATCCACCTCACCTGCCGCCAGCAAGGCCTGCGCACTGGATGCAAAGCGTAGATGATTGTTATCCAGGCTGTAGTACAAAGGCTTGATGCCCATGCGATCACGCGCCAGGAAAAGCTGCTGTCTGGCCTTGTCCCAGATCGCAAAGGCGAACATGCCGTGCAGATGTTTGACACAGGACTCACCCCATTCGGCATAAGCCTTGAGGATGACTTCACTGTCTCCTTCGGAAAAAAAATGATAGCCCTTGTCCGCTAATTCACGACGCAGCTCCGGGTAATTATAGATCGTACCGTTAAAAACCAGCGTCAGGTTCAGATCCTGATCAACCATGGGTTGATTGGCGCGTTCCGATAAATCAATAATCGACAAACGCCGATGGCCAAAGGCAAGAGTGCCATCCAGATAACTACCGCTGTTGTCCGGGCCACGGCGCTGCAGCTTTTCCAGCATGCGCTCGATGCGCTGTAACGAGGGTTGTTGATGATCGAAGCGGTATTCGCCGCAGATGCCGCACATAACTATCCTTTACTTATTTCTGATATGTAATTCTGATTTGACCGACTCAACCCCACTGACAGAACGAGCCAGATGAATGGCCTTGTCTGCAGCCTCATGCGAGGCCACATTACCACTCAGCGTCACGACACCATTGCGGGAGCTGACGCGTATATCGGTTGCCGATACATGCGCGTCATTGACCAGGGCACGATTGACCCGGTTAATAATGTCAGCATCTGCACTCGAGTGCATGTTGCCATGTGCGTGCCCACCACCACCGATTGCCATGGTAGTGCAGGCCGTTGTGTTTGCCAGAACCAGTATAGACAGGATGAGTATTTTGTTTAATGTTCGCAAAGTTTGTTCCATTTATGTCGCCAGCCCCTGAATCATTATTAACCCTGCTTGCCATTGATCTCAAGATCGAATACAAAATTAGGATATGGAATGGGTGTAGCCTGTTAAAGACCGTCTGCCGCACGGAAGCGGCAGTCGAGCGGCCACGGATGGCGAATAGCGAGTCTTTAACAGGCTACACGCATTTCATGTCCGGCGTCATCGATACCCTCTTGACGCCAGATCTATGCATTGTACTACTTCCCCAACCACCCCCACCCGGTGTCTGTATCTCCAGCCGATCACCCACTTCAAGTTGCAGGCTGACTTTACCCGGCAAGGGCTGATTATTCAAAAGGTTCACCCCTTTCTGGCCAGACTCACCCCCCTGCAACCCCCAGGGCGCATTCCGTCTTCGCTCAGTCAATAATGTCACACTGGTCGGAGCCAGAAATTCATATTCACGCACCAGCCCATCTCCTCCCCGTCGTTGTCCTTTGCCACCGGAACCACGGCGAATCGCATAACGATGCAGGCGTATCGGAAACTGCATCTCCAGCACCTCGACCGGTGTGTTCAGGGTATTGGTCATATGCGTCTGTACCGCACTCAACCCACCGCCATGCTGACCGGCACCCATGCCGCCGCCGATGGTTTCATAATAATCCCAGGCCTGACCCGTTGTTGTATTGCCCCCAGTGCTACCCATGGCCAGATTATTCATGCTGCCATGGCTGGCCGCCGGTATACGCTGCGGAATGGCCTGCGCTAACGCACCACAGATGACATCAACCATACGGGTGCTGGTTTCGACATTTCCGGCCGCCACGGCAGCCGGTCTGACTGCATTGACCATACTGGCCAGCGGTGCATGCAGATTGATCGAACGAAAACTGCCGGCACAGGCCGGGGTATTGTCAGGCATCAAACAACGAAATACGTAATACACCGCCGCTGCGGTCACCGACAGCGGGCAATTGATGTTGCCTTCTACCTGCGCCGCCGTACCGCTGAAATCCACCTCGATATGATGGCCCTTCACGGTGATTGATGCCCGGATAACGATATCCCGATTACCCATGCCATCGTCATCCATTACATCTTCATAGCTATAACAGCCATCGGGTATCTTGTTCAGCTCACTACGTGCCAGTTTCTCGGCATAGTTATTGAGCTCATGTAAGGCACTGGAATATTCCGTGCAACCTGTGGCCTCAATCAACTCAAGCAAGCGGGCCAAACCCGTGCGATTGGCACTGATCTGTGCCGAAAAATCACCCTGCGATTGTTCCGGGTTACGCAGACAGGCCAGCAATTCATCCATCACAGATTGATCCAGCACACCCACGCGCAGTAAATGTACCGGTTCGATCACCCGCCCTTCTTCTGCCAGTGTCCGCGATAACGGCATAGAACCAGGCGATTCTGCACCAATATCCGCATGATGGGCGCGATTGGCAATAAACCCGTACAGGGTCTGCTGCACAAAAAGCGGGGCGATCACGGTCACATCAGGCAGGTGGGTGCCTCCCAGATACGGGTCATTCAGCATCACCATATCACCCGCCTGCCAGTCAATCTGACCGACAATATCGGCCATCGCATAGGCCATGCTGCCCAGATGTACCGGAATGTGAGCTGCCTGGGCACACAATGCCCCCTGCCGATCGAATACCGCACAGGAATAATCCAGCCGGTCGCGGATATTGGGTGAAAAGGCCGCACGCCTTAAAACAGCGCCCATTTCATCGCATATGGCCTGCATACGGCTCGCGAAAATACTCAATTCAATGCTGTCCATCGGGCCAGTCTAGGGGCTGTCAGGCCCAAGTCAACCGCCTCAGACGCAGATATCTTCCAATTATGATTGAAATAAACGACGTAATCCCTATAATAACCGAGAAATTTACTCAGGTTTACTACTGCTTAATAATATATAAAGACTTACCTAGGGGAGAATCACATGAATCCATTAAAATCCGTAACCGGTACTATCGTAACCGGCTTTGTACTGGCCATTATCGCTTTAGGCGTGATGGGCTTTGATAAAATCAACGCCATTAACATGGAAGTCTGGTTCCACGTAATGGCAGGTGTTACCTGGATCGGGCTGCTGTATTACTTTAACTTCGTACAGGTTCCGGGCGTAGGCCAGGCACTGGCTGAAGCCGACAACGGTGGCCCAGGCCCTGCTGCTATCAACAAATACGTCGCACCCCGTGCACTGTTATGGTTCCGCTGGGCGGCAGTCGTCACCTGGTTAACCGGTGTGGGCGCACTGCAAAACCTGCAGGCAGGTGGCGCACTAAAGGCCTTTATGTTTAGCGATGGCATGGAAGTGATCGGCCTGGGCGCATGGCTGGGGACTATTATGCTATTTAACGTGTGGGTGTTTATCTGGCCAAACCAGAAAAAAATCCTCGGCATTGTTGAATCAACACCTGAAGCTATCGCCAAGGGTAAAGTGGTTGCATTGATGGCTTCACGTACCAACACAGTACTGTCGATCCCGATGTTGCTGACCATGGTTGGCTATGCTCACGGCCTGAGCTTCTAAGCACAGACTGACAGGCAATACAGAAAGCCCGGACTGACCGGGCTTTCTTGTTTGGGACATTAGCTAAACACCCCTCACGGCAGACTCATTGCACTGACTTGCCTGATCTGGCAGAAATTACTATACTCACTGGTTTTCTCGGGTAAAAACACACTGAAATGGCAGCACTGGCTGCTTTTTTGCTTTTTAGCCGGAACGATTTATTTACCTGGAATTTAACCCGGGATTTAACCTGGGATTTAACTGGAACCATTATTGCTGGAACGAACACAATGCAGGATCATTTGATGGACACATACCGCCGCCAGACAATCACCTTTGCAAAGGGTGAAGGGGCATGGCTAACGGACACCAACGGCAAACGCTATCTGGATGCGCTGGCCGGCATATCGGTGTGCGGTCTGGGCCACGCCCATCCGGCCGTCACTGAAGCGCTGTGCCAACAGGCTGCGACCCTGGTACATACCTCCAACCTGTACCAGATCGACCTGCAAACCCGTCTGGCTGAACGCCTGTGTGCGCTCAGTGACATGGAAAAGGTCTTTTTTGGTAACTCAGGAGCCGAGGCCAACGAGGCCGCGATTAAGCTCGCACGCCTGTACGGCCACCATCAGGGTATTGAAACACCCTCCATTGTAGTCATGGAAAACAGTTTTCACGGCCGTACGCTCGCCACCCTGAGCGCCACCGGCAACCGTAGTGTACAGGCCGGCTTCGAACCGCTGGTACATGGCTTTGTGCGTGCACCCTACAATGATCTGGAGGCCTTGCGACATATTGCCGCCAATACGCCGAGTGTGGTTGCGGTACTGGTTGAACCGATTCAGGGTGAAGGTGGCATCAATATACCGGATGCTGCTTATCTTGCCGGCATTCGTGAAATCTGTGACGACAACGGCTGGCTGATGATGCTTGACGAAATCCAGACCGGTATGGGCCGTAGCGGTCACTGGCTGGCATGGCAGGCAGACCCGGATGCCAGACCCGATGTGGTAACACTGGCCAAAAGCCTGGGCAACGGCGTACCCATTGGCGCCTGTCTGGCACAGGGCATCGCTGCCGATGTGCTACAGCCCGGCACGCACGGCTCGACTTTTGGTGGTAACCCGTTGGCCTGCAGCGCGGCACTGGCGGTTATCGAAACCATCGAATCTGAAGCACTGCTGGCACGCGCAACTGCTCTGGGCAATCAGTTTCAGGATGGTTTTCAGCAGCATCTGGGTGAACTGGCGGGCGTCACCGATATCCGCCACTGCGGACTGCTGATCGGTATCGAACTGGATCGCCCCTGTGCAGAACTGGTCAGTCTGGCCCTGGAAAAAGGCCTGTTGATCAACGTGACGGCCGAAAAAGTCGTACGTCTGTTGCCGCCGCTGATTATGTCTGATGAACAGGCACAATCTGTCATTTCGACGCTAGCAGAACTGATCACGGCCTTCCTGCAAGATTGATCGGAGTATATTTTAATGAGTATTCGCCATTTCCTGACCCTGATGGATTTATCCCCCGATGAACTCGAGGGACTGATCCAGCGTGCCATCGAACTCAAGTCCATGCACAAAAATGGTAACCGCCATACGCCGTTAAGAAATCGGGTGCTCGGCATGATTTTCGAAAAATCATCTACGCGCACACGGGTATCGTTCGAAACCGCTATGGCTCATTTTGGTGGCCACGCTATTTTCCTGTCACTACGTGACACCCAGCTCGGGCGCGGCGAAACCGTTGAAGACAGCGCGCGCGTGCTATCACGCATGGTCGACGTAATCATGATTCGCACCTTTGAACATGAAAAAATCGAGCTGTTTGCCGAGTACTCACAAGTGCCGGTAATCAATGCACTGACAGACCTGTACCACCCCTGTCAGTTACTGGCCGATATGCAGACCTACGTTGAGCATCGCGGCTCGATACGCGGCCGCATCGTTACATGGGTAGGTGACGGCAATAACATGAGTCACTCATACATCAATGCCGCACGCCAGTTTGGTTTTGAACTGCGCCTGGCTTGTCCGAAGGGTTATGATCCCGATGCAGAGATCATGGCAGCGGCCGCAGACCAGGTCACCCTGTTACGTGACCCGGTTGCAGCGGTAAAAGATTCTGACCTGGTGGTCACCGATGTCTGGGCCAGCATGGGCCAGGAAGAAGAACAAAAAGCGCGTGAAAAGGCCTTTGCTGGTTATCAGGTAACGGCTGAACTGATGCAGCAGGCGAAGGACGATGCCCTGTTCATGCATTGCCTGCCAGCCCATCGCGGTGAAGAAGTGGCTGCAAATGTGATCGATGGCCCGTGGAGCGTGGCCTGGGATGAAGCCGAAAACCGGTTGCATGCACAGAAGGCGTTGCTGGAGTTCCTGCTCAGTTAACCACCCGACGGGCTATCTGTTCTGGCTATACCGGCTTAGACCAGCGACTTAAGATCTGCGGCCCGGTAAAAATACAACAGCTGCCCTCGGCCCGGCTGAGGGTGTCCACTAAAACCAATCCCCATCACCGCGCTCTTTTTGAATTTCACAAAATACGATGGTGTTTTACATAACAGGGACGATGCCCAGCTGCTCATGTCCGGTTCGTGACCAACACACATAACCGTACTGTCTGCATCATAGTCAGACAAGGCCTCACACAGTGCAGACAGTCTATGACCACCATCCAGCACGTCCAGTGTTTCAACATCCCGATCCAGCGCATCAGCCGTCAGCCACGCCGTTTGTTGCGCACGCTCACGCGGGCTGGCCAGCACCGTATCCGGACTCATACCCATAGACTTTAGCGCCGCCGCGACCCGCTTTTGGGTCTGAACACCTTTTTCTGTCAGCGGCCGCATTGCGTCTTCAGCAAAGACCGCACCCGATGCCGCATCGGCGTGTCGTATCAGTATCAGTTCCATACACTCTCCTGTTCTATCTGAACATAGCACAAAACCTGGCAGCAGCTACCAATTCACCCTGCATTTCGGGTTACAATATCCGCATGGATAATCAACCAGACCAGCAAGACCCCAACCAGGCCCAGCAACGCGGTATCGGCCGGGGCATGATCGTAGGCATGTGGGTGCTGGTACTGGCTCTGCTGACCATGTTCTTTAACTCTTTTCTGGAAAAACAGCAAAACCCGAACCAGAACCCGTTTGCCCGGGTTGATGATCAGGGTGTGCGTGAAATCAAACTGATACGCAATCGTGGAGGTCATTATGTGATGAATGGTCGCATCAACGGCCAGACGGTCATCTTCTTTCTGGATACCGGCGCCACGGATGTTGTCATTCCAGAACAAATTGCTAACCAGCTAGGTCTGGAGAAGGGACAACCGTATACCGCATCAACGGCTAACGGTAATATCACGGTTTATGCAACACGTCTGGACAGGATAGAAATGGGAACCATTGTTCTGAATGATGTACGTGCCAGCATCAACCCGTCTATGGATGGTAAGGAAATCCTGCTGGGCATGTCTGCATTAAAGCAGCTGGAGTTATTACAGCAGGGTAAAACGCTGACACTGAAACAATACTGACACCCTCCCACTGGAGGAGAAAATTTCTATCTGGGAAATACAGGAATTACTAATTTACTAAAAAGAGCATTGACTAGACGACATGCTTTTCCATGACCGTTGGCGGCAAGGACGCCGCCATCGAGCGTACAGGGATGTATTCACAGCGCGTCATGGGAAAGCATATCGCATGCCCCATGTACTTTTTAGTAATTACTTATTTAATTCATGCATAATAGCATCATGAATACGGAAGCAGATCTGCAAGCACGAGGCTTATGCTATCGCTACGAAGATAAAATCGCGGTCGAGGCGCTGGACATCTCGTTGCAGGCAGGCGATATTCTTGGTTTTCTGGGACCTAACGGTGCCGGTAAAACCACCACACTGAATATGCTTAGCGGCTGCCTGCGACCGGTTGCCGGCCAGATACGGCTGTGCGGCCTGGACATGCAGCGCTCGGCCCGACAGGCACGAGCCCATCTGGGTTATGCACCGGAAATACCCCCTCTTTACCCTGACCTGCAGGTACGTGAATATCTGCGCTTTACCGCACAATTACGCCGGGTAACAACCAGCCAGCTCACTGCTGCAGTGCAACGCGTACTGTCAGACTACGACTTACAGGCCGTTGCCCATCAGCGCATTGATACGCTATCCAAGGGCTACCGACAACGACTGGGCCTCGCACAGGCCATCGTTCACGATCCGGATGTGATCATACTGGACGAACCCACCGATGGCCTGGACCCGAGCCAGATACGCCGCACACGCGAATTAATCCGCACACTGGGCAAAAAACGGGCGGTACTGATATCCAGCCACAACCTGTCGGAGATCGAAGCGACCTGCACCCGGGTGCAAATTCTTCAACACGGGCGCAGCGTATACAGTGCTCGCATGGATGACTCTCTAGAAGCGCCCGTATCAACCCTGGTCGCGTTCCAGCAAACGCCGGATCTGCGCGCGCTCTCGGCATTGCCAGGCATTGCTTCCTGTGAACCACTGTCAGACAAACGAATCCGTCTACATCACCAGGCAGGCTTTAACACTGCTCCGCTAGTGCAGCTTTCCAGTCAGTCACAATGGGGGCTGGTTTTGTTGCAACCGGAAACCCGGGGACTTGAGGATATTTTTATCGACATCACCACCGGTCGCACGGAATATGCCGCATGATCCGCACACTGGCTGCTATGGAATGGAAACGCCTGTTCCGCTCACCACTGGGCTGGGTGGTACTCGCGGCAGCACAACTGGGACAGGGCCTGGTGTTTGTACAACTGGTCGAAACCTACCAGCGAAACCCGGCCGCGGCGGCCCACAATGGCGCTACCTATCAGGTAGCCAGTCTGGCACTTGCCAGTAGCGGTTACATCGCCCTGCTGGCGATACCACTCATCAGTATGCGCCTGATCAGCGAGGAGCGTCGTTTACACAGCCTGCCATTACTGCAGTCATCACCACTCAGTTCGCTGCAAATTGTCCTTGGCAAATACCTTGGAATCAGTGCCTACGCAATCCTGCTGCCGCTATTCAGCCTGGTCATGGCACTTAGCCTGATTGGTTCTACCCAACTGGACTTCGGACTACTTGCAACCTCAAGTCTGGGCAGCATCCTGCTGATATGCGCATACGCAGCTATCGGCCTGTTCTGTTCCAGTACCACCCGTTCACCATCACTGGCAGCCATTTCGTGCCTGACGATATTGATCCTGCTATGGAGTACCACTGTATTTCATAGCGGTATCCGTCAGCTGGACAAGCTCATGCAGCTAATCAGCTGGCCGGAACACCTGCAGCCGTTGTTGCAGGGAGTGGTAGACACTCGTAACCTGTTTTTTTTCCTGTTTGTGATCATCCTGTTTCTGGGACTAAGCGTGTTACAGCTGGAAAATCTGCGTAATCGTGGTGGGGGCGACTAATGCAGGCCAGACAAAAAAACCTTGTGCAACGTCTGCTACTGATACTGGTTATACTCGGGCTGTTTGCCCTGAGTCAACTGGCTGGCTGGCACGGTGACTGGTCACGTAATCAGGGTAATCTGCTCGACGCACAAACGATAGACCTGCTTAAACGACTGCCTGGAAAGCTTGCGTTTACCGCCCTGCTCGATGATGATGTCCGCTTGCGCGATAGTCTGAACACTTTATTTCAACGTTACAAAAAGATTAAACCTGATATTAAAATACGCCTGTTACGGGCGATTGAGCAACCCGCCCTGTTACGCAAATACCAGCTGGATCGCTTTGGTGGTCTGGTGGTTGAATATCAACAGCGCAGTGAAATACTCAAATCTGTTGATGAACCCCGCCTCACTAACGCACTGTACCGTCTGTTCCAGGAAGATGAACAGTGGCTGGTAATACTGTCGGAAAACGCAACCGAGAAGCTGATTGAAAACAGCCCTCTGGCGCTGCAACGCATGCGCCATGACCTGCAACGACAGGGCATCAACATACAAATCCTGAACAGTGATAAATTTACCACTATCCCCGACAACACCACAGTCGTGATACAACGTAGCATACTGCCAAAGCTTTCCAGCATACGTCGAACCATGCTAAAGGATTATCTGCAACGCGGTGGTAACCTGCTGTGGCTACTCGAGCCCGGACAAACTGATGAATGCGAAACCCTGCAAACGCTACTCAACATAAGTTGTTTACCTGGTACCCTGATCAGTTCACGTACTACCAAACTGGGCCTCAGTGACCCGTCAGTACTGGTACTACCGATCGGACTTACTAAACATCCCATAATGGACGGCCTGAAAAACCCCGTCATATTAATCGGTGCACTCGCTCTGGATGCCTCCCGTGCCAGCGGCTGGCAAGCCAAACCCTTTTTACAGACTGATCCGCAGACCTGGACAGAAACATCAGAGCTGGATCAACCACCATTAAAGTATGAACCCGATCTCGGCGAGCAGGCTGGCGCCCTGAGTGTGGGGCTGGTGTTGCAGCGTAGCCGTGCAAATGGCGGCATGCAACGTGTACTGGTCATCGGTGATAGTGATTTTCTGAACGACAGTTACATTGACAATGGCGCCAATCGCGAACTGACTCAGCGTATCATTCGCTGGCTGACGCAGGCCGACACCCTGATCAGCCTGAAAAGCGCAACCCTACCTGACCGTGTCATGACGCTCACCGACAGCCATGCCTGGCTGATACAATACGGCTTCCCCTACCTGCTACCGTTGCTACTGTTACTGGCCGGCACACGTATGTTCATCCGCAGATAGGCCCCATGCCCGAGCTACCGGAAGTTGAAACCACACGGCGCGGCATAGAGCCTCACATTAAAGGACAGCAGATACAGACACTGATCATCCGTGATCACCGCTTACGCTGGCCGATAAACCCCGAACTACCTGCCATACTGAAACAGGCCACCATTAGAAAGGTACAGCGACGGGCAAAATACCTGTTGCTGGACTGCGGACATGGCACCTTGATCATCCATCTGGGCATGTCCGGTAGCCTGCGTATCCTGGATGCCAGCCTGACTGCAAAAAAGCATGATCACGTTGACATTGTCTTCAGTAACGGGCAATGCCTGCGCTTCCATGATCCGAGACGTTTTGGCGCCCTGTTATGGACCACAGAAAAAGCACTGGATCATCCCCGTCTGATCGGACTTGGACCAGAGCCTCTATCCGATGCATTTAATGTTGACTGGCTACAGGACAGGGCACGAGGGCGAAAACAGGCCATAAAAACATTCATTATGGACAGCCGGATAGTAGTCGGCGTGGGCAACATATACGCCAGTGAGGTCCTGTTCCTGGCCGGTATTCACCCGTCTCGCGCCGCTGGTCGGATAGCCACTGCACGTTACACGAAGCTGGTTGATGCCATCAAGCAAGTATTATCAGAGGCCATCACGCAGGGTGGTACCACCCTGCGTGACTTTACCAACAGTGACGGTAAACCGGGCTATTTCGCGCAGTCCCTGAATGTATATGGCCGTGCAGGACATGCCTGCAAGCACTGCGGCAAGACCATCAAGCAGCTACAACAGGGGCAGCGTTCAACATACTACTGCGGGCATTGCCAGCATTAAACATTATTATATATATGGTTTTTGTTTATCCGATACCGAATGTCATGTAAAATACCTGACTGAAACGATCAGAGGTATGGTGATGTGACTGAAATGGATAAAACATACGGCGATGAAGGCGGTTGTTCTGCCAGAGCCCCGTACGCACTCCAGGTTCTGGGAGATGATATGGAACCCGAGTTCATGGATGAGGCCATTATCATTGTTGACCCGAACGTACCCCTGTTCAACAAGGCCTATGTGGTCATCGACTACGATGGCGAAACCACCTTTCGACAGTTTGTGGTACGGGAAGAAAAACACTATCTGATCGCGCTGAAAGACGGATCGGCTGTTGAGTTAAGCAGTGAATACAACCTGCGTGGCGTGGTCACACAGCAAGCAAGAAGCCGAAAAAACGGCCTGAAAAAAGCCAGACATTATGTTTAGTATAACGATCAGGCTGTCTTTTGTACCCGCCCTTTAGTAGAACCGGTACGCAAACGGGGATAACCATACTGTCGCATCATCAGCACCAGACTCAGCAGGATAAACAGACCGTGAACCAGATTCATGCCAAGCTCGACCGGCAGGACTGACCGACCCACCCAGCTTTTCCCCAGCGCCATTAGATTCAAATAGACAATAAATAGTAATATGCCAAATATCAGCGTGGTAAAACTGTCACTGCGCGGACGTAACCGTGACATGGCAGGAGCCAGCAAGGCTAGCACCAGAATGCTGATCGGCGTGGCTATACGCCACTGTAGTTCAGCCTTGTCAAACAGAGTATTCGATGCCCATAGTTCAGAAGTATTTCTCTCGGCACGGCGTTGCAGGCGTTGCTGCAGTTCAGGAGCAGCAAGCTGCACACTATGACGGCCAAAATGCATTACCTTGTATCCGGCCTGCCCGGGAACACCGTCATAACGATAGCCATTAATCAATGTCAGCACGCGTTGTCCGGTTTCCTTGTTATCTTCCAGTTCACCCATGGGCGATGACAACAATATTGGTCGGCCATGCAGTCTCATACGAATAAAAATATTCTCCAGACCACCTTGCTCATCCAGATTTTCGACATAAATAACCCTGCCTTTCTGTTTGTTGTGCCGAAACTGTCCCGCTGTGATGCCTCCCAGTTCCAGGTCACGTTGTGCCTGGCGCAACATTTCAGCTTCAAGCTGCGAGGTATGCGGCACAACCACCAGTGACATCCAGCCAAGCAGTATCGCCAGCGGTACGGCCAGCATAAAAACCGGCTTATAGACATGAGCCGGTGCCAGCCCGCAGGCAGCCATCGCAATCAGCTCACTATCACGATGCAGGCGTCCCATGACCATCAGGATAGATATAAACAACGCGATAGGCAGTAACAGAATAACGTACTTGACTACCTTCAAGCCCAGCAGAGAAAACAGCGCAGCTCCGGTCAGATCACCGGTGGCGACATCCGCCAGATAATGAACCAGACGATTACTCAGAAAAATAACCAGTAATACCAGCACAACAGCCAGCAAGGTTATGCTTATTTCACGTATCAGATAGCGGTCAAGGACACGCATAGTGCAACCTTCATAAGCTTGATTATCATCAGTCTAACATGAACACCTGAACCTGAACGGCAATACCCTACGGACGGGCAAGGTCAGGGCGTGTTCGTAAGGTAGCCCGTCGCAACAACACCATCCACCTGCCACGATAGGGCTGAATAAACTCGTCATCCTGGTAATGTAGCTCAGGACGCTTTTTCCAGACAATGACGATATAAGCGGGTTGCTTATCTTTTAACCAATCCTTAATCTGGAACCAACTAACAACATCAACAGGCTTTTTAAGTCGCCCGAGAAACTGAAACTGGTTATGGTACTTGCCTGCAACTGCCACTGTTTGTCCATTTTCCTGCAGCGCTGCAATCCTTGTCGATATTTCATGCAGGTCAAATGCCGGCTTATACAATGTCTTCATTACACTGAATAGCAGCACCAGCGTAAACGTTATCGAACTCAGTGCCACCACCCGACTACGCGTGCGTAAACTGCGTGGTGACCAGGGCAACAGCACGGCCAGACCCAGTAACAGAATAACCACTACCGGCCATTGCGGTAATTGTTCTATCCAGGGGGGCAGCGGCCGATCACGACTAATAATCGGCGCAATAAACCAGACCAGTGCCACCAGTATAAACATCAGTGCCAGCAACCAGTGATGACTTCCTTTGACCTTGTGCTCTGCATCATGGCTGCTCATTGCCAGCCATAACGCAACCGCCGGAAACAGGGGCAGTAAATAGTGCGGTTGTTTGCCACTGATCAAACTGAGCGCCAGAAAAACCGGTAACACCCATATCAACAGCAACCGGCCGGCCTGAAAATCACCCGGGCCTGCAGGTGCAAGGCGTCGCCAGGCCGGTGTCCAGAACAACCACGGAAACAGCAGGATGGGCAATAATGGCAGGTACCACCACCATTCACGTTGGTGGGCGAACGATTTCACCATGCGGTTGGCCGTTTGCCCCCAGAAAATATCATGAAAGTATTTGTCGCCCCCGGCCAGTCCCGCCGGAATGGCCCAGGCCAGAATAATAGCCACACCGATCAACACAGCCAGTGCCAACCCGCCATACCAGCGCTTCCAGTTAAACTCCCTGTGGACCCAGAACGGAGCCAGCAAGGCCAGTGGCAAGACATGTAACAAGATCACCGGGCCTTTGCTTAGCATACCGACACCCAGCGCCAGCCCGGTTATCCACCAGGATAACCAGTCAGTCTTATGCGCCGCCCTGACAACGCCAACCACCGCCAGCAGCACCCAGAAAGCAAGCATGATATCGAACATCGTACCCGTGGAAAACAGGGTCCATAACAGGCTGCTGAATAGAATCAGCGGAGCCAATTCATGAACGGCCGTCTGTCCGGGACGCAACAGGCGCGCAAAATAAACCAGCAAAAACAGACTGGCCAGTGAGAACAGTGACGATAGCAGGCGCGGCCACCATTCGTTTACGCCAAACAGCCACCAGCCAAGGTTGATCATCCAGAACAGGAAGGGCGGTTTATGACTATAGGGTTGGCCATTCAGATGCGGTACCAGAAAATCACCGCGCAACCACATTTCCCAGGCAACGCCGACGTAACGTGTTTCATCAATCGGTAACAGACCGCGCACCCATAATGCGGCCATTATGGTCAGCAGCCAGCCTCCCAGCCAGATAACCCGTTCCGGTGCAATACGGCTCAACGCTCCTGCTCTGCCAGTGCCTTGCGCTCTTTGTTTATAAAATACAGATTGCGGCTATAGATAAACAGGCCAGTGGACTGGCCGATGATAAACACCGGATCCTGCTTGTACAAAGCATAACTGAACAAGGTAATACCACCGAAGATACTGAAATACCAGAACTCGACAGGAATAACACTTTTTTTCTGACGTTCGCTCTGGTACCACTGCACCAGGAAACGCATCGAAAACAGGGCCTGGCCACCAAGACCTATAATCAGCCAGATTGTTTCGGTACTCATTTTTTATCAACCTCTGTCGTTTCTACCTGCACGCGCCGCCGCTGCAACCATGCAACGCCAATCAGGTCTACAATACCTACCCATAAACGATTATGGAATCCATATTTAGAACTGCCTTTAACGCGGGCGCGATGATGTACTTCAACGATTTCCACGCGTCCGCCACTGCGTTGAACCAAAGCAGGTAGAAACCGGTGCAGATGATCGAAATGGGGTAATGCCAGAAAGACATCACGCATAAACAGCTTTAAACCACAACCGGTATCCGGTGTGCTGTCATGCAATATTCTGCTACGTATCGCATTGGCGCCTCGTGATGAAACCCGTTTGAGCCAGCTGTCATTACGCTTTTTTCGATAACCGGCATACATTTCTGCAGCATTACCAGCCGCCTGATCACGTACTTCCAGTAGCCGGGGAATGTCAGCCGGATCGTTCTGGCCATCGCCGTCCAACGTTGCAATCCACTCACTGCGCGCATAATGCACACCGGTAATAACTGCGGTACTCTGGCCGGCGTTAGTAATATGTCGGATAACACGCAAACGCGAGGACTTTTGCGCTACTTCCTGTAGTTTTTCCAGCGTCCCATCGGTACTGCCATCATCAACAAACAGCATTTCAAAATCAATTACCCCTTCAAGGGCCTGGCAGATTTCATCGTGCAATAACTCGATATTTTCAACCTCGTTATAAACGGGCACAACAACAGAAAGGTTCATATAAATTTATCTAGCCGTATTAACCCGGCATCTTAACCGGTATGTTGTCGAACAAGGCGGAATTAACCCATTGGTGCACCAGAATACTGGCCGCATAACCCAGTGCAATCACCGGGGTCCATTTCAGATGACTCATGAAGGTGTACTTGCCGCGAGCCTGCCCCATCAACGCAACGCCGGCCGCTGAACCGATAGACAGCAAACTGCCGCCCACGCCGGCGGTCAGCGTAACCAGTAACCATTGTCCGGAATCCATGTCAGGCAGCATGGTCAGTACCGCGAATATAACGGGTATATTATCAACCACAGCCGATAAAACACCCACCGCTACATTGGCCGCGGTGGGTCCCCACTCGACATACATACTTTCTGATGCCAGTTCCAGGTAACCAATAAAACCCAGGCCACCGACCGCCATTACTACTCCGTAGAAAAACAATAGTGTGTCCCACTCGGCACGGGAAATATTCTGAAAAACATCAAACGGCTCCTCCGAAAGTGTCATGTCACTCTTATCCGAACCTGACTCGCTCACCCTCATCAGTTTCTTTTCCTTACGGCGAATGAAATAACCCGAAATTTGCAGATAGGCCAGACCGGTCATCATGCCCATCGCAGGTGGCAAACCCAGGAAGTTGTGGAAGCTGACCGCCGTCATGATGGTCAAAATAAACAGGAAAACAATACGTCGTGCACCCAGCTTGAAACTGGCTTCATCATTGGTTTTGGCAGGCATTTCATTCGGTATCGCAAAATGCATAATCGCAGCGGGTACCAGGAAATTCACTACAGAAGGAAGGAACAGTGTAAAAAAAGCGCTGAATTCAACTATCCCCTTCTGCCACACCATCAGTGTAGTAATATCACCAAAAGGGCTGAATGCTCCGCCGGCATTAGACGCCACCACTATATTAATGGCCGCAATGCTGACAAACCGTGGACTACTGACACCCACCGCCAGTACCACCGCGCACATTAACAAGGCCGTGGTCAGGTTATCGGCCACTGGTGAAATCAGGAAAGCCAGTATGCCGGTGATCCAGAATAGCTGTCGGAAGGTATAGTTTTTCCTGATCAACCAGGCGCGTAACATGTCGAACACGCCGCGCTCTTCCATCGCGTTGATATAGGTCATCGCAACCAGCAGGAATAACATCAATTCAGCGAATTCGAGCAGGGTATGGCGTGCCACCTGCTCGACCGCATGGTCAATACCATGGTTGGCATAAACCAGTGCAATCATCGCCCAGATGATACCTGCCGCCAGAATGACGGGTTTGGACTTGCGCAAATGCGTAATCTCTTCGAGCATCACGAATGCATAGGCCAACACAAACACTGCCAGTGCAAGATAGCCGACTGTATGAGTGGTTAAATCAAGTGTGTCGCCCGAAGACGAAGCCAGCGCTACAGCAGGTATTGCCAGCAGTATACCGGCAACTATGCGTAAACTTTTCACAGATCGACTCCCTAACTGGTTGTTTTTATAGAGTGTAGTGCCTCACACACCACTGCTTAGCTTCTTAGTTTAGCCTGCCTGCGCAGCGCAGGAAAGCAAACGGCTAATTTTCCTGTATAACAACCCGTCAGGCAGGTTTCAGCTCAGGGTTAGATAGTGACGCAGGCATCGGGACCGACTTGCACTCATTGAAGATGCGGGCCGTGCAAGTACGGCACACTGACTCATCCAGCTTGTCGAAAATGCAGCGTATCGCGACGGTTTTTGTAGGGAAAATATTTTCATCACCAATCGATTTCAGGTAGCCACCACGCTTGAACGGTTCACACAGGCCTGATTTGACATGGATCAGGTACATCCCGCCGCCTTCTGCACGACGCTTTTTGGCCTCCTGCTCCAGAAACTCGGCCCCGGCCACGTCGATAAAGTTAATGGCCGTGGCGATAATGGCCAGATGCTTCTGGCTCGGGTGCTGCTGGCGCAACTTCAGGATTTCTTCCTGTACGTGGCTGACTGCACCAAAAAACAGTGACCCGTCGATGCGTATAATCTGCAACTGTGGACAGACCGGCAGGCTGGAGTTGGTCGTAAACTTGCGCTTGGGTTGTTTGGAATCTGGCGTACGTGCCACCACGCGTGGGCGGGATGTGCGGTTGAGATACAATGCCAGTGACAGCATCACACCCAGAAAAATGGCAAATTCGAGTTCCAGGAACAGCGTCGCGAAAAAGGTTGATGCCATGATCACGGTTTCAGAACGACTGGTTTTGAAAATGCGGCCAATATGATGGAAATCGATCAGACCCCAGGCCACCAGAAACAGAATGCCTGCCATCGCCGCATTAGGCAGGTACGCCGCCCAGGGCGCAACCAGCACCACAATCACGATCAACAGGGATCCGGCAAATACAGCCGCCAGTGGCGTTTTGGCTCCGGCCTCGTAATTCAGGCCGCTACGGTTGAATGAGCCGGTGGCAACATAGCCTGAGAAAAAACTACCCACGACGTTAGACAGACCCTGGCCGATAAACTCCTGGTTGCCATCGATGTGTTGACCACTGCGCATAGCCAGCGAACGACCGATCGAAACCGCCTCGGTTAATGCAAACAAGGTAACCGCCAGTACCGCCGGTGCCAGATCCCTGATCACATCCAATGAAAAATTCGGTGCTGATAAAGGTGGCAGGGTGGCTGGCAACGCACCCACTACCGCAATACCCAGTGGTTCAGCGCTGCTGTTAATCATCAGTATTGACGTGACACTGCCCAGTATCATTGCGACAATCATATAGGGTACACGTGGCCAGTAGCGCTTGACCAGGATTCCACTGAATAGCGTCACGAACCCCACCACGGTTACATAGGGGTTCAGGTCGGGCAGCTTCTCCCAGATATGCATCAGGGTATTGTGCAGATGCCCACCACGTTCGATTTCGACGCCGATAAAATGCTTGATCTGCTTGGACGCAATCAGGATAGCCGCACCCGCGGTAAAGCCAACAATCACGGAATGGGAGATAAAGTTGACCAGCGTACCCATACGCGCCATGCCCATAATCAACTGCACCACACCGACCATAAATGTCAGCGTCAGCACCAGCCCGACATAATCAATACTACCCGGCTCAGCCAGCGCACTAACAGCAGAGAACAATACGATAGAGGCCGCTGTGGTCGGACCTGATACCAGATGCCAGGATGAGCCAAACAGGGCTGCAACAATCGCAGGGATCATGCCGGCATAAAGTCCGTATTCCGGAGGCATACCAGCAATAGCTGCAAACGCAACACCCTGTGGCAATACCACAAACGCACCGGTTATACCGGCAACCAGATCCTGGCGAAAACTTTCAGGTGTGACCCGGTGGCGCCAGCGCATGAAAGGAAAGAATCGAACCAGCCATAGCGGTATGTAAACAGAACGATTACTACCGGACTGCGCGTGCGTCTGCGACATTTGAGTACCTCATAAAAACACGATGTGTAATAGCAGCACCGCCAGTGTAGAACCGGGCATGTTGCATCAGGGGGTGTTATGGTTGGCCGATTTTTAATGCCCTGGACAACAAAGATAACATCAGGGCGCAGTACAGGATGGTCTGAAAATCGGACGGCTGCCCGACTTCTGAACTGTACTCTATATTTTAGCCACCAAAAGCTGCGCAAATATTACCACATACTTATATGTCTGTCTAGAACCTATTTATTAAATAACAATGACTTACGAGGTGCATAGGCACAGATTACGCTATTTTTTACCTGATAACACGGTAGCACGGCCAACGCCACGCCGATCTGATGCCGCCTCGACGTGATTTTGCTCCCTGTCCCACAACACGACCTGCATGTTGCCGTAGTCAGAATCCAGTTGCGTGATCGTATACCCCATGTCAGCCAGTGCCTTGTGCAGCGCATCGGAAAACCCACCCGCCTCCACCTGTACCACATCGGGCAAATACTGATGATGGAAACGCGGCAAGTTAACCATGTGTCTGGCACTACCCTGCTTCATGTAATCCAGTGCCGCGAGTAGCACCATGGTAATAATGCGGCTACCGCCCGGCGTACCGAGTATAGCAACACCCTGATCATTTTCTATAAAAGCGGGGGTCATACTCGATAACGGGCGTTTGCCGGGTGCTATCGCATTGGCCTGCGCACCCACCAGTCCATATACATTAGGTGTACCGGGCTTACTGGAAAAATCATCCATTTCGTCGTTAAGTAATACACCCGTACCCGCAGCAATAAAGCCGGAACCAAACGGGTAATTGATACTCAGCGTAGCCGCCACCCGGTTGCCCTGTGTGTCGAGTACCGAAAAGTGTGTAGTATGCCGACCCTGCCTGTCCACCACCGGGACGGGTGCCAGTGCACTACTGGGTGTGGCCTGATCCAGACTGATGCCAGCACGCAGCCCTGCCGCATACCAGAGATTCGTCAGGCGTTTAACAGGCATACTGACAAAATCCGGATCGCCCATGTAGACCGCGCGGTCGCGATAGGCGCGGCGCATCGCCTCGATGATCACATGCAAGCGTTGCACCTCAGACATTGCTTCCAGGTCATAGCCTGACAGGATGTTCAGCATGGTCAACAGTACGATACCACCCGATGAGGGTGGCGCGGCGGCGGTTATTTTATATCCTTTATAGCTGCCGGTAATTGGCTTGCGCTCGACTACCCGATAATTGCGCAAATCCTCCCGTGTCCAGATACCGCCGGCCTGCTGCACCGCGCTGACCAGCTTGCTGGCCACCGCACCCTGATAAAAACCGGCATAACCCTGTTTTGCCATGGCCTCCAGTGTCGCGGCCAGATCAGGCTGACGAATCAGGCTACCCAGCGCCGGCACCTTGCCTTTGTCCAGCAGGATGTCGGCAGCGGCGGCAGAGCGATTAATCACCTCCAGCCGAAAACCGGCCATACGCTGATAGTGAGCATCAACAGGGAAGCCTTGCCGCGCGGCCCTGATTGCCGGCGTCAGTGATGCCGACAGTGGCAGGCGCCCATACTGTTCGGCGATATGCACCAGTGCCGCCGGCTCGCCCGGGATACCTGCTGCCAGTGGCCCATTGACCGACAGACCGGGTATCACCTCGCCCTGACTGTCCAGGTACATGTCACGGTGTGCCTTGCCCGGTGCACGTTCGCGCCCGTCGATCATCACCTGCTTGCCATCGCTGGCACGATGCAGCAACCAGAAACCACCCCCGCCCAGGCCAGAGCTATAGGGTTCAACAACGGCGAGTGTAGCCGAGATGGCTACCGCTGCATCAAATGCATTACCACCGGCCCTGAGTATTTCTTCACCCGCTGCAGTAGCTACAGGATGGGCCGTTGCGATAGCGGCCTGGGGCGGGGTCTGGCTGGCCGGCTGCGCGGCCAAACCGACCGATGCCAGGATAGCGCTGCATACCAGTAGAAAAAATAATCGTCCGATGTGTTTGGTGACTTCCATAATGCAATGCTCTTTGTTCAGGGCTGATGCCTCAATCATAAACCAGCCTGATGAAAAGTTCTGCCAGGTTTACTCACTCCCATAAATCAGACAAATGACGAGAAGCAAACAGTTAGATCGTAGCAGGCGACGACTGTCATCGAGTCAGGCAAAGACACGCAGTCAATACATCCATGTATGCTCGGCGGCCGCGTCCATGCGGCCGACGGTCTTAGCCTGACTCGATGACAGTCGTCTTTTAAGGCTGTTGCCAACCCGTTTCATCCGGCGCAATGCACTGCGTTTATTGCGCCCTACATGGCATATAAAGCCACTACTCATGTAAGCTTTAATCAGTTAAACTGCTTCAACGAGCTAACGTAACGCAAGGAAGCGAACACATCGAACGCTAACACTGACTGAAAAGGAACTTCACCATGAGCGAAATCATTCTTTGTAACAAACCCTTCAGCGCAAACGCACTGGATGCATCCTGCGGTCTCAACACAGATGACCTGACCGGTTTTGGCGATGCAAACCCGTCTACTCTGCGCCCATACCTGCCCTACCTGTATGGCCAGAACCTGACTGCCACTGATAAAAGTATATTGTGCCAGATGACACCCCTGCCCGTGTCACGCGAACTGACTAACATGTCACTTTCTTTTGGTGCCGACAACACCCTGGCGCTGGCGGAAATCAGCGCCAAATTACAGGAATACAACATCGGCATGATGGGTACCTCCACCGCCTTTTATGCAGGAAGAATTGAAGGATTTGGCGGAGCCGTAAAAAGCTACCAATCCGCGTTACTGGAATATCGCGATGCAGTCAAAAACAAACCCGCGTTAAAGGCTGCTGCCAAACAAAAGGCCCGTGCCGCATTCAATCGCATGCAACAAGGTTTTCGAACCGAAATGTCAATAGTCAACGCACGCGCGCGTGCCCTTTCACGACGCGGCACACCACTCACTAACCCGACCCGTGGCCTTAACATTGCCAGAAGCAGCCGCAATATTGCAAAACTCAATATTACCAGTCAGGTCCAGGCCAGCAATCTGGTTAAATTCGGTAAACAGGCAAAATTTTTTGGCAATGGCCTGGCTGTTATTGACTTTGGCAGCCGTATCGGCAGTATCCATAACAGCTATCAATCAGGCGGTAACTGGGAACGGGATATGTTTATTGAGTCGAGTAGTTTTGCTGCCAGTGCGGGCGCTGGGATACTGACAATAAATGCTGGTCTAGCCTTATTGCTGGTAGCCACCCCAGCGGGCTGGGTTGGTTTGGTTCTAGGAGGCATAGCGATAGCGGGTACAGCTGCGGTTACTTCAATAGGCGTCAATCACTATATCAAAGAATCATTTGGGGAAGTTTATGATGACATTATGAATTGGATCAGATCATGGTAAAAATAGAATACATCATGCTGGCATCCAGCATGGGTGCTCTGTTTATTTCGCTGATACTATTTGTCATATTCGGGCAAACGACGGTACGAAAGCTCAGGAAGAATCCTGAAACAAAAGATGATCTAGGAATAGAGTTCGCCAGTGGCTGGGACATTCTCAATGTTGCTGGTGCACTAGCTCTGCCAAGATGGCTCAATAGAAAATTCAGAAAATCGCGGCTGGCCTCTCTCTGCGCCAATGCAGAAGTACTGGATAAACACACCAATACTTTTGATCGTATTTTGGCAATCATATTTATTGGATTATTTTATTTTTCTACCGGTACCCTTATTCTGTTAATGATTCTGGATAAATTTGGTGTTTTCGATTAACAATGCAACACCCAATCCGGGCATATTTGCGTAAACAGGCATTCTTCACCACATCCTACGCATAAATGTAGCCTGGATGAATAGATAGCAGGCTTGCCTGTTCAGCCAACTTAATCCACACTGTAGACAGTCTGATTTCAAGCAGCGAGTCTATGAAAAAATATCCACCAGCACCACTGAATAAAACTAACGTCACCACCTCTGTGACGACGGATCCCGCAAAACGCCGTTTGTTCCTGAAATCCGGCTTGCTGGCAGGAGCGGGTCTGGTGAGTGGCAGTGCCAGTGCCGCAAGCAGTTCGAACAAGCTGCTACCTCACTGGAGCCGTCATCTGGGGCCTGGCGTGGCCAGCACCGGTTATGGTGTGCCCTCGCGCTTTGAGACCGATGTTCAGCGCAAGACGCTGGACTGGTTACGTGCGCGGCGTGAGTCTTCGGTCAGCTTCAGCCCGTTGCAGTCTCAGCACGGTATTATTACGCCCAGCGGCCTGGTGTTTGAACGCCACCATGCCGGCATCGCTGATATTGACCCGAACAGCCATTACCTGCTGATCCACGGTCTGGTCGAGCGGCCACTCAAGTTCACCCTGTCTGACCTGATGCGCTTTCCGTCGGTCAGCCGTATTCACTTTCTCGAATGTGCGGCCAACGGCGTATTGAATTATCCCGGTGCACAGTACAATTCTCTACAGTTTAACTTTGGCATGCTCAGCTGCTGTGAGTGGACCGGTGTGCCGTTATCAACTCTGCTGAAAGAGGCCGGCGTCAGGAAACCAGCGAAATGGATACTGGCAGAAGGGGCCGATGCCGCAGCACTCACCCGCAGCATTCCACTGGACAAGGCGCTCGATGATACGCTGGTGGTATATGCCCAGAACGGCGAGATGTTACGCCCGGAACAGGGCTACCCGATGCGCCTGCTATTGCCTGGCTGGGAAGGCATTATCAATGTTAAATGGTTACGCCGGCTCGAGCTCGGTGACAAACCCTGGGAAACCCGCGAGGAAACCGCAACCTATACCGACCTGATGCCCGATGGCAAGGCGCGTCAGTATACGTTTGTGATGGAAACCAAGTCCGTGATCACCTCACCCTGCCCTGAAAACCCGATGGCCGGCAAGGGTCGCGTCAGCATCAACGGCCTGGCCTGGTCCGGCCACGGTCGCATCAAGCGCGTTGATGTATCCGTAGACGGTGGCAGGAACTGGCGCACTGCTCGACTGCAAGGCCCGGTACAGAACAAGTCACTTACACGTTTTTCAATGGACTGGGACTGGAACGGTGAGGTCGCGCTACTGCAGAGCCGTGCGATAGATGAAACCGGTTACGTGCAACCCACCATGGCTGAGTTGCGCAAGATACGGGGCATCCGGTCGTTTTATCACAATAATTCAATTCAGACCTGGCTTATCAATAAAAACGGTGAGGTCGAAAATGTCCAGCTGGCTTAAGGTCGTGTTGATCGCTGGCTGCTGCACTGCGGCAGGCAGTGCCGTGGCCGATGGCACACGCTATGGCTATGGCAGTACACCGACTCAAGCCGAGATCAAGGCATGGGATATTGATGTCGGGCCAGATGGCAAGGGCCTGCCCGTGGGTCAGGGCACGGCCACTCAGGGGGAAGAACCCTACCTGCAATACTGCTCGGCCTGTCATGGCGAATTCGGTGAGGGCGTAGGCCGTTACCCGGCGCTGATTGGTGGTGAGGACAGCCTTGACCAGGACCGGCCAAAAAAAACCGTTGGCAGCTTCTGGCCCTATGCAACCACCCTGTGGGATTACATCAACCGCAGTATGCCTTTCGGGAATGCCCAGTCACTGGAGCCGGATCAGGTCTATGCGATTGTGGCCTACATCCTCAATATGAATGACCTGATTGAACCCGATACGGTGATGGATCAAAACAGCCTGCCGAGGGTAAAGATGCCCAACCGAAACGGTTTTATACCGGATCCAAGGCCAGATGTGCATAACAAGGCCTGTATGAAAAACTGCAAAGACAAAGTCGAGATCACCAGCCAGGCGAACAAGCTGCCCTAGACAGGCAGTCATACCTACCTGACCTGTATCGAAAACCAGGTGCCATTCTCACCCCCTTTGACGTAACCCGGTGTGTCCAGATCATCGTTGGCTACCAGATCAAAGCTGTCGACATGACTGACCGGGATCCACGGGGTGCAGATATAGATCGACACCGGGTTCTGGGCAAGTTGCTGTTCAATCAGTTCCAGTGGCCAGGCACCCATGCCGATACCGCAGTTGAAAAATTCATTGTTTTTTCTGAAACCAATACTGGGTCTGGAATCGCGTGTGTGCCGCACCACAACGCGTGCTTCGAGCTTCGCGAATTGCACCCCGGACGGGATCAGAAAACGTGACTTCTGACGTGACTCGTTACGATCCTGAACGACATCATGAAGGTTATCGGTATCATATTCCTCTACATCAAATACCAGTGGCGTGTCGCCATCAATTTCTGCCTGTGAACTGTACACCAAAGCGCCCCTGTGTCGGTTGCTGCGAAACCAGCGAGCAAAATCAGACATAAAACTTACCTCTAGATTCTTTTTAATATTTTTTATCAGCTACATAATTCCACTGTGTAACTGCTTATGCTTCCACATTATGCTGTATGTTATAACGTTATCATTGAAGCCATGCACAGCAATGACTCTATTGTTATCATGGTTTTGAAGGAGATTCTGTGGGATATTCACATTTTAGCCGACCACGTGAGTAGCCCGGATGCTGGTGAACGGGGATTGAAGTGGTTAAATCAAGCGGTGACGTAAATAAATCGCACCGATCAGTATCGATAACGTGATCACCCATATGCTGATATACAGGGCCAGCGACTGGTTGGCCTTACGCCGCTCCAGCCAGGTACGTGGGCGTACACCATAAAAAAGCAAGGTTAGCTTGGCTGCCAGATTGACGCACACTATGTTTACGGCCAGCAGCAACGTCGCACCAATCGCTTTATCCATCTCGCCGGCACCTAGCATAAGACCAATGGTGGCTGTAGGTGGCAACAGTGCCACGGCTACCATCACCCCAACCAGCACCGAAGACAGGCCGGTGGTGAGCGACATCACTGCGGCGGCCCCGGATGCCAGTGCCAGCACAACACCATCCAGCCCCACATCCGTTCGCGTCAACACCTCAGGGCTGAGTACACTGCCTGGCCACAACTGCCCTATGCCCGCTGACAGGATCAGTGCCAGACCCATCCCGGATATCAACGCCTTGAGTGCCTTCCACATCAGTTCACGATCACCCAGCGCCGCGCCCAGTGCAAAAGCCATGTTTGGCCCCAGTAGCGGAGCAATCACCATTGCGCCAATAATCACTGCGGCGCTGTTTTGCAGCAAGCCTATTGCCGCAACGACTGTGGACAGTACAACCAGTACATAAAAGGTGGGTTCTGGTCGTGCGCCGCGTTCCACCTGACTATAAAGCTCCTCACGGGTTACTTCGGACTTGCTGGTGGCAGATTTGCTCGTGGAGGTATCGTGCTCCTCTTCCTGCTCAGGAGCCGGCCACACCGCCTCAACCGGCAGAATCATCACTCTGGAGTTTTCGTGTGTGGCAAGGGTCATTTGCAAGGCATCCATCACCGGCTGGCGCTTGTTTGGCGGCACCAGCAAACGAATACTGACCCGGCCAGACTCTTCGGCGGGTGTTTGCCAGTAATCCACGATGGCCTGTTGCTGCGCGATCCCGATCACCGTATCCAGATGTCCCGGATCAGTAATCACTTCAATAATTTTCATGGTTGCGCATACTCCGGCCTGATTGTAAAGCTGACAGAATTAAAAATACCTTACTTAAACTGGACCTGGTCTTGATCTGGATCAATGTTAGCAGCCCTCGCCATCTATATAATTAATTGCTGATGAATTGTCGTGCTGTTGTGCATGGGGTTTGTCACAACTATATGCTTTATATGGTTCGATTTGGATAGCCGTGTTTGCGTTGCAAGCAAATGGCTATGAATCGGGCTTTTATTTTATCCGGGAGTATCACATGTCTGTAGCACTAAAGAAAACCTTGATCACGACCTGAACAAGGACTGGGCCCTGTATGGCAATGTGCGCTACATGAGCATTAAAACCGATGCGATTCTGAATGGTGGCCCGGAATTCGAGGTTGAAATCGATCCCTGGGTGTATTCGATTGGAATCGGCACTCCTTTTTAAAAAACCTGAACAAGGAACAAATTGTTCCTATACTATCTGTGATGCGAGGCAGTGATACCTCGCATCACCATAACAGCCGACTACTTATAAAACGGCTAACGAATAATAAGCTTTACTAATTTAAACCTCTACGGGAGGATCCAGATGGATACCCAGACCACCTACAACTACAAGGTTGTGCGACAGTTTGCCGTAATGACAGTCGTCTGGGGTATAGTCGGCATGCTGGTAGGCGTCATCATCGCCGCCCAGCTGGTTTGGCCAGCGCTGAACTTCGACATACCCTGGTTAACCTTTAGTCGCCTGCGTCCACTGCATACCAATGCGGTTATTTTTGCGTTTGGCGGTTCGGCCCTGTTCGCAACATCGTACTATATTGTGCAGCGCACCTGTCAGGTACGCCTGATTTCTGACAAGCTGGCCGCGTTTACCTTCTGGGGCTGGATGACGGTAATTGTGCTGGCCGTGATCACCTTGCCACTGGGAATTACCACCAGTAAGGAATACGCTGAACTGGAATGGCCGATTGATATTTTAATAGCCGTGGTCTGGGTGACCTATGCCATCGTCTTTTTTGGCACCATACTCAAACGTCGCACACCGCACATCTACGTAGCCAACTGGTTTTTCGGCGCATTTATCCTCACCGTTGCGATACTGCATATTGTCAACAGCATGGCGATACCGGTTTCCCTGACCAAGTCCTATTCTGTGTATCCCGGAGCAATCGATGCCATGGTACAGTGGTGGTATGGCCATAATGCAGTGGGCTTTTTCCTGACCGCCGGTTTTCTCGGCATTATGTATTACTTCGTACCCAAACAGGCCAAACGACCGGTGTATTCCTACCGCCTGTCGGTGGTGCATTTCTGGGCGCTGATATCCATTTACATCTGGGCCGGCCCACATCATCTGCACTACACCGCACTGCCAGACTGGGCGCAGTCTCTGGGCATGGCCTTCTCGATATTACTGCTGGCACCCTCATGGGGCGGCATGATTAACGGCATGATGACCCTGTCCGGTGCCTGGCATCTGTTGCGTGACGACCCGATCCTGAAGTTCATGATTGTGTCACTGTCGTTCTACGGTATCTCCACCTTTGAAGGTCCGATGATGGCCATCAAGACAGTCAATGCACTGTCGCATTACACCGACTGGACCATCGGCCATGTACACGGTGGCGCACTGGGCTGGGTAGCGATGGTATCCATCGGTGCCATATACGCATTAATACCGAAACTGTTTGGCCGCGAAAAAATGTACAGCATCAAGTTGATTAACATGCACTTCTGGATATCAACCATCGGCGTATTACTGTACATAACATCCATGTGGGTCGCCGGCATTATGCAGGGCCTGATGTGGCGTGCGATTAACGATGACGGCACACTGACCTACAGCTTTGTCGAGAGCCTGGAACGCATGTACCCCTATTATGCCGTGCGTCTGCTCGGTGGTCTGATGTTCTTCTCTGGCATGCTGATCATGGCCTACAACGTGTATAAAACCACGTCGGGCGCAAAAGCGACTGATGACCCCATCCCCCAAACAGCCTGACGGAGAATCATGACATGAGCCATGAAAAAGTAGAAACCAACATCGGGCTGATGATGACACTGATTATCATCGTAATCAGCTTCGGTGGTCTGGTCGAGATCGTGCCCTTGTTTTATATCAAGGACACCACCGTACCGGTCGAGGGACTCAAGCCCTACACAGCCCTGCAACTGGAAGGACGTGATATCTATATACGTGAAGGCTGCTACTTATGTCATTCACAAATGATACGACCGTTCCGCGCCGAGACCGAACGTTATGGTCACTATTCGGTGGCCGGTGAGTTTGTGTATGACCATCCGTTCCAGTGGGGTTCCAAACGTACCGGGCCGGATCTGGCGCGTGTCGGTGGGCGCTACAGTGACGAGTGGCACCGGGTGCACCTGACTAATGCACGCGACGTGGTACCGGAATCCAATATGCCGGGCTTCCCCTGGCTGGACGAGAACGTGCTGGACGGCGAACTGACCGCAAAAAAACTGACCGTCATGAACACACTGATCACGGCCACCTGTAACGGCTGCATTACCTACACCGATCAGGAAATCGCATCGGCTGGTGATGATGTGCGTGGCAAAACCGAACTGGATGCACTGATTGCGTACCTGCAGTCGCTCGGCACCAGCATCAAGACCCGGAGGTAATCCGTTATGAATACAACTGACTTACATGCCTGGTGGACTGTTGCGATGTTGATCCTGTTTGTCGGCATCTGGATATGGGCCTGGAGCAAGAAACGCAACAAGGACTTTAGTGAAGCAGCCATGCTGCCATTTGCTGATGAGCAAATCGCACAACGTTCAGGCGAGCCTGTCGAAGCACCCCACAAAGAAGGAGAGCGTTCATGAACAGTTTTTTACACTGGTTTGTGATTGTTGTCAGTATCGGCAGCTTCCTGGGTTGTATCTGGCTCATCTGGTGGGCCAGCAAGAAAACAGAGGGTGAGTCCACTGAGGGTGAAGTGACCGGCCATGTCTGGGACGGTGACCTGGCAGAACTCAACAACCCGATGCCACGCTGGTGGTTGTATATGTTTTACTTCAGCATTGCATTTGGGCTGATTTATATGGTGCTGTACCCGTCACTGGGTAACTATAAGGGCCTGCTGGGCTGGAGCTCTGATGGCCAGTATCAGGAAGAGATTGCAGCTGCCAATAAAAGCTACGGTCCACTGTACGCCGGTTATGCCAAGATGCCAGTGTCACAACTGGTATCCAATAACAAGGCCGTTGCAACCGGACGTCGGCTGTTCCTGAATTACTGTGCACAGTGTCATGGCTCAGACGCCGGTGGTGCACCGGGCTTCCCCAGCCTGAAAGACAGCAGCTGGCTTTATGGCGGCACACCTGAAGCTATCAAGGCGAGCATACTCGATGGTCGTAATGGTTCGATGCCACCGATGGCAGCCGCGCTGGGCACAGATGCCGACGTTGATAATGTCGCCAACTATGTCATGAGCCTGAGCGGTGCCCCGCATGACGCCGGCAAGGCATCACTGGGCAAAGCAAAATTTGCAGTCTGCGGAGGCTGTCATGGCATGGATGGCAGCGGTAACCAGGCGATTGGCGCACCTGATCTGACTGATGCGAACTGGTTATACGGTGGTTCACTGGGCGCAATCAAAAAGGCCATACAGAACGGTCGCTCTGGCAAAATGCCGGCTCATCGTGATTTTCTGGGTGAAGACAAGGTGCATTTGCTGGCGGCCTATGTTTATAGCCTGTCTCAGTAGCTCAGGTGGATGTGTCTGGAACGAACGTCGGCCAGTGCTAAAGAGATGATGTAATAAGTCTTTAGTCCCTTCTCCCCCAGGGAGAAGGGGCTTTACAACACCCTCCATTGTGAAACACAAGCAAGTCGCAGGTATTACAAATATGGAACATAAAAAAACACCTCAATCCGAAAACCAAATCCCGATTGTCCAGCAAGTGATCTCGGTATTATGGCCCTCCTTTCTTACCGCCGGTATTGCGACCATATTTACCTTTACCTTTTTTGACCCGCAGGAAATCGTGTTGTGCACAGGGCATGAAGCCCAAATCAATCGTCTTGGCATCTACAGTCTGGGCTTTTTCCTTTTCTGGGTATTAACCTCAAGCTCCTGTGCATTAACCTGCTATTTTCGTCGGCCGGTTCGTCCACACTAGTCCTTAAGTAATAGTCCCCTTATGAAAAAATCCCGGTCTGTTGATGTAAAACCACCTGTCGTTGATGACGGCTCCTTTTACGCCAAACATCAAAAGGTCTATCCACGCCAGGTATCGGGTCTGTTTGCCAGCTTGCGCACCACGGGCGTGCTGGTCTTGTTGAGCCTGTACTACTTCGTACCCTGGCTAAAATGGGATGACCGCCAGGCGGTTTTATTTGACTTGCCGGCGCGCAAGTTTTATGTCTTTGGTATTACCTTCTGGCCACAGGATTTTTTCTACCTGGCCATGCTGCTCATCATTGCCGGGCTGGCACTGTTTTTCTTTACCTCTCTGGCCGGCCGATTATGGTGTGGTTATGCCTGCCCGCAGACTGTCTGGACCGAGGTATTTTTATGGATAGAACGTAAGGTAGAAGGCAGCCGCGCAAAACAGATCAAGCTGGACAAGGCCGACTGGGGCCGCCGTAAACTACGCCTGAAGATCACCAAGCAAAGCATCTGGATACTTTTTTCACTGTGGACCGGCTTTACCTTTGTCGGCTACTTTACCCCGATCACCACGCTGGGGCAGGAACTGGTCAACCTGAGCACCGGCCCCTGGGAAACCTTCTGGATAATATTTTACAGCTTTGCGACCTACGGCAATGCCGGTTGGCTGCGTGAACAGGTGTGCATCTACATGTGCCCCTATGCGCGCTTCCAGAGCGCCATGTTTGATCGTGACACCCTGATTATTTCCTATGATGAACAACGTGGCGAGCCACGTGGCAGCCGCAAAAAAGGCAGCGACCCTGCTATACAAGGTATTGGCGACTGTATCGACTGCACCTTGTGTGTACAGGTCTGCCCGACCGGCATTGATATTCGCGACGGCCTGCAATACGAGTGCATCGGTTGTGCCGCCTGTATTGATGTCTGTAACACCGTGATGGAACAGATGGATTATAAAATGGGGCTGATCCGTTATACCACTGAAAATACACTCAATGGTAAAAGAACACATGTACTTAGACCGCGCATCATCATCTACGCTACCCTGTTAACCGGCCTGACCGTCCTGCTGCTGTATATGATCCTGACGCGCTCACCTCTGGAACTGGATATCATGCGTGACCGTAATACACTCTACCGTGAACTACCCGGTGGTCTGGTCGAAAATGTTTATACCCTGCGCGTAATCAATAAATCAGAAAAAGAACGTCGCTTTCAACTCAGCGTCAGTGGCATTGAAGGCCTCACACTGGTTAGCAAGCAAACCCTGATACCCGTTGCAGCCGGAGAGGTTGTCGAACTCAGTGCGAGCCTGCGTCTCGACCCGGTGGTACTTAAACGCCCCAGTAACAAAATACAGTTTATACTGGAATCCACCGAGGGTGACCCGGTCAAGGCCACACAGGAAAGCCGCTTTATCGGCCCGGTGATACGATAAACAGAATGGTAATATAAACATGATCAATCCAACACACACAACACCCTGGTATCGTCAGTTCTGGCCCTGGTTTCTGTTTGGTCTGCCTGCTTTATCCGTTGTCGCAGGCATATCCACTGTTATTATTGCGATGCAAACCGAAGATACCCTGGTCAGCGATAACTATTACAAGGATGGTCTGGCCATCAACCAGGATCTCGAACGCGAGAACAAGGCACGCAGTATGGGCTTACAGGCGCAGATTCTCATCAAACAACAAGATATTTTACAGATAACGATGAGCGCCGATCAGCCCTTACCCGCATGGCCAGCAATTATAATCATCCTGTCACATCCAACGCAAGCCAGCAAAGATATTATGTACACAGCACTAATTAGTCAGCATGGAAACTATGTTGTGCCCAAGACCTCCATTCATCCAGGACGCTGGTATATAAAGCTGGAAGCGCCGGGGCAAGACTGGAGACTAAATGGAGTGCTACGGGTAAATAAATCAGACTCCACCCGCACAAACCTGAACATGGGTAGTAGATGACGACAGATCACTGCGTAATAAATAGATAGAAAAATCATATTTGTGAGTGGCGATTTATGTTGCATGCGACGATCTCGTTTAAAAAAACGACACAACAGGAACTGTCTGTGTATGTTATCAGGCATACCTCTCTGGACCGAAAGAACCTCGGAATTTTAGTATCGAGTGATATTCAGTACATCTAAACCTGTTACCAGCAACGTGAGACAGTAGGTCCTCCAGTAGCTGAAATACTCTTAACACCCGTTTCAGTAAGTGACAGGTTTTTACATGCGTCTTTGGCCTGATCACCAACCGGTGTAGCGGTGACGGTATAGGTCGTATCCGTTGGTGCATTAATGTTCAGAGTGTAGTAAGTAGCGTCTGGAGGAGAGACGGGGCATTTGTTCGGGTAAACAGACGGGGCCGGTGCGCCGACGCTTGTGTTACCTACTGCCAACCCTCTATAAGTATTATTTTCTGTAAATTTCCGCTCCATGGCCGCAGACAGACCGGTTAACACCGCGGCACAATCAGCCCGACGACTTTTACGCACCTGATCCAGATAAGCCGGGTAGGCTATTGCGACCAGTATCGATACAATCACAACCACAATCATGAGTTCAATTAATGTAAAACCATGTGTTTGATATTCTTTCATATTCGGCTCTTTATTAAACCAGACAGCACCGCTTTCGCTTTACGGATAAATAATAACACAGGCACATCCATGTGCTGCATTCGTTTAATACATATCTCTTCTAGCGTATTTCTCTCCATGAACGGCGTCCTCCTGATGCCGGTAGCCTTTCATCAAAAAGACCTCCACCACAGCTTGCTGTAGAGTCACACAAAATAAGTTTTGTTCTTCTCTCCTGCGTTATAAACGTACCTGGCGTACTCAATACCCCATAACTGTATTGAGTAAAGCTTGCCGTCAGGAAATCTCCATTTGAATTATAGGTAGACGTATCGTCACCCAGACCTATACCTGCAAATGCGGTTCCGGTTCTGTAAAACAGGGCATTCAAGCGACTGTTACCTTCAGGTGTACACACATCTAGCGGGGGGGCATACTCCGGAAAAAGTACAAACGCCTGATGCGTCACTGATGCAAAAATAGTACGCGTACTGTTTTTTGCTCCCACGTTAAAGTTAACAAACCAGCCTTTTTTGCCAAGCATATATTTCCGGAAGCGGTTAAAGTCACTATTATTTACGGCATTGATGATGTCACCACCAACGACCGCCCCGCCAGGTATCACGCCGTTCGGGTCTTTCATATCGCCCGAAGAAAACACCTGCAAGCCCGTTGTATTCTGCATATCACTTACCGACACCGATCCCCAGCTATTACCAGAACCAGGATCTTTAACACCGTAAAACGATTGCTGTGTGGCGCTCTGGTTATCACTGTTCACAAATAGTCTACCTGTGCCGGCATAAACCCAGCGATCCTTGGTAATAAAATCCAGTGTAAAAGTGGGCGCCGTGGTAAATGGCTGGTTAGGTAATGGTGACAATAGTAGTGATGGTGTCCCCAATGGTGATCCATTAAGCGGCACACGATACAAGCCACCAGTCGGCGTCCCGACTGAGCCTGCAACCGTACCGTAGTAGATCGCATCGTCCATAAAATCGGTGCCCCAGTTTTTACTGGCCGGGTCGCCTACAAATGCGTTGGAAATAGCCAGATCCAGGTAATTATCGCCGCCGAACTGCACAAGCTGCCTCAGCTTGAGATCGTACAAATACAGCCGCGCACTCTGATCACTGGTCGCCTGAGTCAATGCATTGCTGCCTATCGGACCTGAGCCAAAGGCCAGGTACCAGTTATTGGTATTTGGCGTACTCCAGTCATTGTTGTCTCCGGGTTCGCGTTGTATCACCAACGTCGGCTTACTGGTGGTAAAACCAAGTTTAGCGTCAGATATCTCGGCAATCAGATTCGGAGGTGTTTCCGGGTTGGTTATATCCAGAACCACGATTGCTGAACGAGCCGTTATAGCCGGTGTACTACCTTTACCATCATGGTCGTAAGTAACCGAACCACCGCCAAAGCGCATATTTACTACCAGTATTGTGCCCCAGCCATTTGGATGCTCGCTATCTTCCGGGAAGATATTGACATCAAACGCCTGCGGTGAGCCATCAACATAATACAGATGCGGATAAGTCAGTTCCTTTAGCCATTGCAAATGAGGTAATAGATTACCCGGTATATAGGCCCATAGTTCAGAGCCCAGAGGTTGATCTTTCGGTGTAGTACTCTCGAAAGATTCCTTTGGCCTGATTAATTTAAATGCTTTTGTGGAGGCATCATAAAAACCACCATTGAACGCATGCAACATGCCATCGTTAGCACCAACATATACCACATGACGGCGATTTCTGTATTGCGTCCGGAATGCACCATACGTAGTATCCCCCTTGAGGAGATCATAGGACTTGTTTGGCAGGCTGACAGAGACTGGAGCAGAGTTCACCACATCGCCCAAAAGAAATCTTCTTGCACCGAGGCTACGTGAACGGTAACCCAAAGTACCGTCTTCCTTGCCACGAATAAATGCTACAACTCTGTCGGCCTCGGCGTCATCCACAACCGCCATGATGTTTTCATCCATCTCAGATGCGATAAATGCGACTTCTTCACCCGGACCAACCACCCCGTCTGCGTTTTTATCCTTCCAGGTCAATATGTATCGACCCGCACCGCTGTTGTCTACTATTTTGGTTGTATAACCGCGTTGCTGGTGGATTTTAGATTGATCCAGCTTTGCAAGCTGGTCAGCTGCCTTCCAGATTGCGTTCAGATCATCTATTTCAGCCAGTGGTGATGATGGCGTACCCGCCGTGTAATCAGACTCTGTATTGTAGCGATAAACCTGCGTTCTTGCAGGCCCTGGAGTGGCAGCCGGATTATAACGTAACTCCACAATGTTATCGGTAGATACATCATCAAGTTGTCCATTTTTATTACCATCTTCACGGAAACGACCGCTTCCATCAATGAACAGTGCGTGCAACTGCCCGACCCACTGTGCCTCATCACCCGCATTATTCCTCACCTTGGGCGAATAGATTGCCTGATAAAAGGCACCAATACCGTTAAAGCCATCGGAGACAACCGCCGGTGCGTTACCAGCGCTTATACGGCCTTCTATGTTACTGAAAGCCTTGGTCAGGCCTGCAACCAGTTTGGCCGGATCATTGGCCAGTACATAGTTATCGGGAACACCATCACCGTCTTCATCCCATTCGTCTGTCTGGTCAGGCTGATAGCTATTACCCGGATTTTCAGTTGTAGTCTGGAAGTTCTTTTCGTTAAAACCACCGTATTTTCCGGCCAGCCATAGCATATTCATTTCACCGGTTAACGGATTATTGTTGAACTCCTGGGTATCGATCAGGAACGTCTGTACCGTCTGCATGCCTTCATAATCACCCGCACCCGAGCGAATGTCATTACTGGCCGCGTAATAGGCCAGCCCGGCAATATAGTAAGAATTCTCCTTCGGCGCATAGGGTGCAGTACCAAAAACCTTCCCGAGATTGTCTATGGTTTTTGTATTACCACTATTCCAGTCGCAGTCACCCGGCACACAACCAATGTTGCGGATAGTTCCGTTTATACCCTGCATTTCACCAACAAGATTAGTTTCTGTTGTGACATTAATATCCGGATCAGAATTACCGGGATCACCCCAGTCGTCACTGTTCGCTATATTAAAAGTATAGTCCGCATCAGACTGTACCAGTGCTGACGTGCCTGGCAGGCGCTTGTCTTCCCAGGGGTTAGCATCATTAATACCAACGATGTAGTTTTGCTGGCACGCATGCTGTATCGGATCATTCCAGTTGGTAATAGCCGGAAACCCATCCAGCCTGGGATCCCCGGGTGGAAGTGGATTACCTGTAACCAGATCTGCTGAAAATTCAGGCGTTGGCCCCCTGTTTTTGTAATAATTCAGACACTCATAGAACAACTCGCCTATGGGGTCAAATGCTTTATAGCCATTGGCGCCAAACTTGTTAATGTAGTTAATCACACCACTGTTAGCGACCCCGCTGGCAGTTGCGTCAGCTGTGTCAGGGTTTACGATAAACACCCCGGTAACATTATCGATTTCTACATTGGGATTAGTCATCGTGCCGCCACCGGGAGCTGGCATAAACCCGCCAACATACTTCATGTTGGCGCGCAATACGCCGCCATGACGATTGTGGGCGTTGTCACGCAAAAAACTCATGACCGCAAAACGCATTTTGCCGGAATTTTTTTGAATCAAGCCCTCCGGCTTCAGGTTATTTCCGTATTTTGCACAGTTACGATAGGTGCTGCTTTCAGTCTCCCATGTACCATCACAGGTTAATACCCGCACACGGATATCATCAGCGACGTTTCCATTTCTTTTATTGGCATTACTGCTCCCGTCATTACTGAGACGAAAGCGGGTACCATAGTTATTAATAAAGATATCTGTTTCTGAATAAGGCGTTACCGTATTTGTCGCAACATTAACGCCGTTACCTATGCGTTTAAATGGATACCATGAATGAGGCTGACCCAGACCCATGTTGCCCCGCTCAAGTACAGTCACAGTGGCCGTATCGGTAGAACGATGACCGCCGGTCAGGGCCCAGCGAAACTCATCAATAGCCATCATGGAAACCCAGTTCAGGAAATTTCCGCTCCATTTACTACTACATGAATGGTCGCTGCTATTGGCATTCGCAGCCGGGGCAAAATATTCATTTGTCGCGTCATAGTCATAACATAAATTCGGATTAAAATATCCAAGATATTCATTGTTCGGGAAATAGCAAACACCGTCACCGCCAACACGCCCGCCACAGCCGGAAGTATCATTCTGATCATTATAAGCCGCACCCTGCATCGGGGTCTCGATAGACAGATTGATCATCACATTGGGATCAGCGCCACCAATTATTGAAGGGGGCACAGCGGCGTTAGCGGCCATTACCGAAGAAGGCAATGCGGCAGCATAGGAAAAACCACTATACCCGGTTAATACCACAACCATTGCTGACATAATAATATTGGCTATTTTAAACATGAGATGTTCCTCGCACCTTACGTGCTGGCAATCATTGATACATTTCCATTACTACAATTTTTTTTACCACATTATCGCTATCTACCGTAATGGCCGCCTTGTCCACATAACCAACACTGGTTAGTGTAGCCAGTGCATTTTCCTGATTATTGATAATAACGCTCACAGTCGACCCGGGGCGGTAAGCTGGCATTTTTAGCTCGGCCCCATCACTCATTACGATTTTTTTATCGGTAATCTGATGGATTCTGCCAGTAAAGGTGTAATCGCCAGCCAGCGCGGAAGCGGAGAAAAATAACAACACTGTAGCGGCCAAAATTGAAGTCTTGCTGAGCATATTCATAATATTTTCCTGCAGTAAATACGTGTCATTTAACAAAAACGAACATCAGACGATATGGCTATTTTCGATAGGTAGTCTGCAACATAACGCGTGCGCCGGATTTAACGTTTTCACCTAGCGATGTAATGCGGTACATATCCGGGCAGCTTGTGTCAGCACGTGGATCAGGAACCCCTGTGCAAGGTCGTGTTTTACCCATGTACTCAATAATATATTTTGACTGATAACCCTCTACGGCCTTGTTATCGGAATATGCTTTATATTTCCCTGTGTTCCAGACATCCAGCACAGTATCGCTCCAGAACTCTGCTGTGCAACCGTTGTCTGAGAGCTCGTTACCTCCAATCAGGATACGCCTGTTGTCGCAATCACACAGACCGTCCGTACACAACATATCTGCAACGGTAGTACCATCCGTGTTGGTGGTCATGAATTGGCCTATATAATTCTCTGCTTCTCTCAATCCTGCTTCTGCTGCCTGAAAAGCAATCAGACTGTTGCGGGTATTGGCCGCCATCTTTTCTTCCATTACCGAGTTATTGAGACTGGTTATACTGAGTAAAGACATTATCAGCAAAATTAACAGTGATATCACCAGCACCGAGCCCTGTTCACGGCAACCCGTCCCCTGCCTGGATACAATCGGGTAAGTTATAGTCGTCTTCATGTTCACAATGTCCCACGATTTCTGATTTTGAATGTCGACGTAACCACATAACGCAGATTTCTGTCAGACGGGCTGCTCACACTAACTCCGTTTACGGTTTTAGTAATAGTCTCTGCTTTTACCTTGACCGGTGAAATGGAACGCATTAGCAAGCTCACCCGCACACTTACAATATCGGATATGGTCGTTACGTTATCCATCGTTACATAGCGATTGGCCAGGCCATCCGCAGTGGTGTCTTCGCCATATA